>MDSZ01032124.1_pt1 | contig 15155 bp, 20 predicted proteins | sample 811201 | NCBI WGS metagenome assembly MDSZ01 (sample SAMN05326647, study PRJNA326480) | marine metagenome | isolation source: seawater | place: Indian Ocean: North | collected 2010
ATGAATTTGAACAAGCTAATGTAGGTGTATACTTTAGAAATAATGTCTGGTATTGGAGACCATTGTGGGAATATGTGTGTTATTGTACTCCATGTCGTACAGTCTTGACTGATGAAGACATAAAGAATGGCTTTTCAAATGCAGGCCATGAAATAAGTGAAGAGAAATCTATCATAATAGGTAGACTTCTTATGGATTTAGTTAACGATGGAAGCGTAGCTTCTTATGAGTTAACAAGACAAATGAAGCTAGATGCTCAACCTGAGGAAACTTGTCCTATCTGTGAAGGTAGCGGTCAACGTAATGATATATATGTTCAGGGAGATTGCAATGGCTGTCACGGTAAAGGTACTCGTAGACCTTTCAATACAAATTATCATTTTAGTATTGAGAACGTACGAGAATTCGCAGAGTTCTGTCTGATGTCAGGCGGTTTCTCTATTTGTTAATTTTTAATTTTTTTACAACTATCATGAATAGTTTTACAGAAGCCTTGGCAACAGGCAAAGTTGTCGTTCGTAAGTGTTGGACTAATAAGAATAACCCTGAGCAGGTGGCTGTTCAGTTCTTCCAACAAATTGAATCTCCTCAGACTACTAATAGTTTAGTGTCTCTAGCTCAGGGAATCAATCCAGTACAGACTGTAAGTGCAATCTTCTCTTTTGCGAAAGAGGTAGCTCAACCTTTGTTGGGTGGTACTGATGTGGATTTATCTGATATGGGAGAAAATAAGGCAGTATTTGCTTCTCAAATGTTTAAAGGACAGGAGGTTTCTATCCAAGTAACAGAGAACTTTACTCCTAATCCATATAGCAACTCTCATCAGCCAAAGATTAATCCTGGCACAGGAGAGGTTGTAACTGGATTTAATCCTGATACAGGTAGTAATGACCCTGTGTACCGTCATACTGAATTGGTACCAGGTGCTACTGCTACTCATACTTGGGCTGCAAAGCCCACAATGGAATCAGTTGCTAGCCCCGGCATCGATGTTAATGATTTATTAACTCGTTAATGTAACTGATATTTTCAAAGGCGAGGAGGGGATGACAATTAATCTAAACAGGTACGTCGTCCCCTCTTTTTTTTAATTCAAAATTTGGAACTTATGGGAAATACAATATGGACTTGCGAAGAAGATGCCTACATTATGTGGGGTGTTAGAAAAGATGATTTATCTAAAGAAAGCGTAAGAAAAGGACGTGAAAAGCGCCCTTATATATCTGATGATGATCCTAAAGTTATAGAACTAGCAGAAAAGCTTAGTAATCGCTATGGTACTAAGAGATCAGCACAGGCTGTATGTAATAGGTTTATGTCTTTAACTCAAGCTATTAGATATGGCTCAACTCTTGAGGGTATAACTAATAGTATTATTGAAGAAGCGTATGATGATGCAAACCATTCTTTTATGCAGACTAAGTTTATACAATCAGAACAGTCAGGTAATGAAGACATTTGGTCAGAAAAAGGGCCTCATTATCTTATGATTGATGTGTCAATATTCTATGACGAATGGAAAGCCAATAATAAGAATGTATGGTCTTGTATTAATGCAGCTACTGTGTGTGATTAATGAAGAACCTTGAAGTTAAAATATTTGTAACTGCGGTTACTTTATTAGAACTTCTCGATGAAACCGAAGGTGATGCCAAGTTTAAGAATAAGCTTAGGTATCACCTCAACGGTGTCGAGAAGGAGATAAATAAAATAGTATCTGTGTCTCTTGACCAGAATGATACTAGTCTGTTAATATCTAATGCATCTCAAGCATTAGAAGATTCTATAGATAAAGTCCTAGAAGGATAAGTCTAAGCTCCTGTAGCTCAACTGGATAGAGCAACAGCCTTCTAAGCTGTAGGCTACAGGTTCAAGTCCTGTCAGGAGTACAATTAAATTACCAATCATGAAAAATATTCTAAAAAAACTAAAGAGATTATTTGTAACAACCGATGAGGTTTTTGTCGTTGTTGTTGTTACATTAGCCGACCGTAATATTGCTGTAGCTCTGGTTACCCGTGACCAGAAGAGTGCTATAGACTATATGACTAGACATAACGAACTAGCTAGATATCAAGGGGTATCAACTGCTTGGTTCTTTAAATCTACAATAAGATGAAAATAGAAAGAGAAGAATTTGGTATCGATTTGGTAATAGAATTAGATTATTATCCTGAAGTTCCTGCTACACATTATGATCCGCCTGATGGGGGATATGTTAATATTACTGATGTCCTTCATAAGGATGAGTCTATTTTTGATTTAGTTGGGTCTAATTTTATAGAGGATTGGGAGAATGAGTTATATGATGAACTAACTGAAAAGTTTAATACTCCTCCTGAAGACTGATGATATACCTGGTTACTAACCAGTTAGAGCTGTTCAAAAAGTATCCACCTACTATTCAACATAGGTCTCTGACTGATATGATGAAAGACGTTCACTATCATCATATACTAGCTATCGACACCGAGACGGAGGGATTTGATCCACATACGTGTGCTCTTATCTATCTTCAGATCGGTACAGGCGAGAATGAATATGTAATAGACGTCGCCTCTGTAGATATATCTCCTCTAAAAGAATTACTGGAGTCTCGGACTTTGATTATGCACAATGCAAAGTTTGATCTTCGGTTCTTATTTAAACAAGGATTTAACTGTACTAGAGTCTTTGATACATTCCTAGCGGAATCTGTCCTGACAACTGGTATGGATAAACCAGCCGGCTATCGTGGTCTAGATGGATGTCTGCGTAGATACTGTAAAGTACAGCTACAAAAAGAGATCCGAGGGTTAATACACAAAGAAAGATACTCGACAAGAGTGATCCAGTATTCTGCAGCTGATGTGCAATATCTGCATAAGCTCAAAGAATCACAGGAACTTGCTCTTGATAACAATGATCTTTCCTCTTGTGCATCCCTCGAAAATAAGTTCGTTGTAGCTCTAGCTTATATAGAGTACTGCGGCATCCATTTAGATACGACAGCTTGGTCTGTTAAAATGCAGGAAGATAAACGTAAACAAGCTATGAAGGCTGAAGAACTAAGTAACTGGGTAATAGAGAATTATCCTAGTTCTAAGTTCATCGACAATCAACTTAGCTTGTTCGAAGAAGGTACAAAGTGTTCTATCAATTGGAACTCAGATAAACAAGTCCTTGAGTTATTTAAACTTATAGGTATTGACACCTGGGATGCCAAAGCTGGTAAACACAGTGTAGATATGAAACTTATTAGTAAACAGGTAGATAAGTTTGAGATCCTGAAGACTTACATAGAGTACAGTAAGACTACTAAACTCGTGAGTTCTTTTGGTCAAACTATTCTAGATTCTGTTAATAAGAATACAAATAGGATTCATACAACATTTAGACAGATAAAGGATACTGGCCGCATGTCTTGTGGTAATCGACGTACAAACAGTCCTAATCTGCAACAGATACCTTCTGATGATCGACACAGATCTTGTTTTACAGCTGAGCCTGGTAACAAGATTATTGTATGTGACTATGCTTCTCAAGAGTCACGTATACTTGCTGATATCTCTAATGAACCTAACCTTGTGAAGTTCTACACTTCTGGAGGTGCGGATCTACATTCGTATGCTGCTCAGGTAGTCTATGAAGAATTAGCTACTGTCACACTTGAGGATATAAAGAAGTTCCACAAGGATAAGCGACAGGTAATGAAGGGCTTCAACTTTGCACTAGCCTATGGCGGTACGGGTGAGACGGTTAGTAGAAACCTGAACATTCCTATTGATATAGCTAAACGGGCAGAGGAGGATTACTTCAAAGCTTTTAGTGGATTGAAGAATTATTTTGAGATAGCAAAGAAGAAGCCACTGTCAACTGGGTATGTTTTAATTGATCCTGTAAGCAAGCGTAAGTCTTTTATAGATTTCTATGATGACTTTTTAGCCTTACAAGAAAAGATAGATACACCTGGTTTCTGGGACGATTACAGGCAGAATAAATCATTTGAGACTGAAGAGTACTTAGAATACTACAAGCCTACTGTAAGAGAATACTTTAAAATGAAAGGTATTATCGAACGTAAAGGCCTAAACTATGTAATTCAGGGTACAGCTGCTTCTCAAACAAAGTATGCTGGTATCAAACTATTCAAATGGATCATGGATAATAACTACTTTGGTGTAGTTAAGATTGTTAATCTAGTTCATGACGAGATAGTTGTTGAGTGTCCAGAAGAGATCGTAGATGACGTTAAACCAAAGGTCAAGCAGTTTATGGAAGAAGGCGCTAATAAATTTATGCGGCGGATACCTATGATTGCTGATCCAGAAATATCTAATCATTGGAAAAAGTAATAATAGACCCTATGTTCTATGCCGGTATGGCTAGAGTAGATAGAAGAGAAGTATTAGATAAGATAATCAAGAGGGAAAATCTCCCTCTTGTTTTATCTGTGCCTGATGCTGATGATGACGAAGCTTTAAGAATTATTAAAATAGTTTGCGACTACTTTGACATATCTATGGATGCTGTGCTTGGCCACAGAAAACAGCAAGAAGTTGTAAGTGCTCGCCATTGGGCAATGTATTTAATTAGAGACACACTAGGGATTACATATTCTAGTATAGGTCAATACTTTATGTATCGAAAGATGACAAAGAGTGGAGAGAGAATTACTATGTTCAAGGATCATGCTACTGTTATGTATGCTTGTAACAAAATAAAAGACTATATCCAAGTGTATCCTGAAGAGGCTCGAACAGCTAAAATTCTTAAAAACTTATTGTGATGACTGGTAAAGACAGAACAATACAAAATCAAGCTAAAGTTATCAGAGAAACTTGGAGTGAACTACAAACACTCAAACGCATACTAATAGATAAATACCCTGATATATGGAGGGAAATTAAAAATGAATTACTATGACTAGAGATCAAAGACAAATACAAAGTTTAAATGCATGGGCAGTCCAGGGATACCAGGGTTGTCTTCAAGCAGTAACCGGATTCGGTAAGACTAGGGTAGCCATGATGGGTATCCGTGGTCTAAGGAAGAAAGGTTTAATAGATACAGCTACTGTTACTGTGCCTACTATTGTTCTGAAAGAGCAATGGGAAGAAGAGCTTCAAGCTTTTGGGCTTGCTGATTTTACTACAGTTGTAGTTAACAATACAGCTGCTATGAGACCGTCGGAGTTTGGCTGTGATCTTCTAGTTTGTGATGAGGTTCATACTGTTCCTACTGAGACTAGAGATGTTATACTAGATATAGAACATGAATACTTCCTTGGTCTGTCTGCTACTATCAAGAGGCAGGATGGACGTCATGAAGATATTCTTGATAGGTATGCCATCTTTGATATAGTTACGTTTGAGCAGTGTCTAGAGCATGGATGGATTAGTCCATACAAAGTGTACAATGTTCCTGTTATGATGACTCTCAAAGATATGTCTGAGTATACGAAAGCTAACAACCAGTTTCGTCATGTAGCATCTCAGATTAGTGCCTATGGGCCTGATACTCTGCATCTAGCTAACAGTTGGCGTAACCATCCTGACCGAGCAAAACAGGCGCTAGCTGGACGGTATTATAATACCATGAGAAAGCGAAAAGATCTTTGTATTAACAACATAAATAAGATAGATATTGTCAAAAATATTGTATCTTTATGTCCCGACAGATATGGGATAATATTCTCACAATCAGTTGGGTTCGCCGATCAGATTACTGATCAACTTGGAGAAAGAGCTGTCACATTCCATAGTAAAATTGGTAAGAAAAAACAACGAGAAATCCTGGAGGACTTCAAAGATCCTGAGACCTCTACTCGCATTATATCCTCTGTGCAAGCGTTGGATGCTGGATTTGATTTCGTTGATCTTTCGCTTGCTGTTGTTGCCGCTGGCTATAGTAGCAAGCTTACTAATGTTCAGCGTATTGGCCGTACTGTCCGTGCTAAAGAAGGTAAGGAAGCCCTTATCATTAATCTTTACAGCAAGGACACACAGGAACAACGTTGGCTAGAGAAGCGCCAAAAAGGTACTAAGAATGTAACAGAAATTTCTGAAGACGATTTAATTGATTTATTAAAACATGAAAATAGTAGTGAACTGTGTTCATCCGGAAGCACTGACTCCTGATGAGCAAGTCTTTATACATCTATTGCAAACTAATCAAGCATTACTAGAAGTAATTATGAAGAAGAACTTGCTTAAGATAGATAAAGATCATTTAGTATCCTCTGGACATTTACTGTCTTGGAGTGATAACTTATCTGAGATTATTATTAGTAATAAGATGACCCCTAAGAATCAAGACATTATTGACTGGATAGATGATTATCGTGCAGTCTTTAAGAACAAGAAGGCTGGTGCTATGGGCTCGAGAAAGTCTTGCATTGAAAAGATGACTAAGTTTGTTGCAGAATACCCTGAGTACTCTGACCGTGAACTTATCATTAGTGCAGCGACTAGGTATGTAAATACTGAACGAGTTAGTAATTACCGTTACCTTCAAAGGGCTGATTATGTAATCAGCAAAAAAGATTCTGACTCAGTCACATCTAGACTTGCAGCTTTCTGCGAAGAGGTCCTTGAACTTGCTAATACTAAAGAAGTATTTAATCAGGCAGGACGCCAAACAATCTAACATATGGAACTACATGAAACCCGTATGGGTAGGAAGCTGCTAGAAGCTGACCTACCTAGGGCTATCCGTGCTCTTGAGCAGATAGCTGAGGCTTTAGAAAAGCTTAATAAACCGATAACTTATAAGTATAATCTTAAAAACACTGACAATGGGCTGGATGAAAGAAGTCTGGAGACTGATGCAGGACGAGGGAATGAGCCAAGCTGAGGCTTATGACCATGTTGCTGAAGTACGTCGCCGTAGAGAACTAGAAGGAAGAGAAATGCAAAATAGTCGCTATGAGCGAGGATCTGCACATAATCAAAAGTAATTTTTGGAAAGAAGTTGAACGAGGTAAGCAAGGCCTGAATGAGGGTTTGCCTATGGGTTTCAATAGATTAACCAATGTAATCTGTAATGTTCAGCATGGACGTTATGATTTATGGGGCGGCGGTACTGGTACTGGTAAGTCCTCTGCTGTCCTAGATGCTTATGTTATCAATCCTATTGAGTACATACTTGCAAATCCTAATAATCCTTTAAAGATTAAAGTTAAATACTACAATCTAGAGATGGCTACTATGCCGCTTATGGCTAAGCTTATGGCTAGACGAGTATTTGAACAGTCTGATGGTAAGTATCTACTGAGTGTAAACAAAATATTTGGTAGAGGTAACTATAGATTATCTAATGAAGAAAGTAGATTACTAGGTGAAGCTCAAGATTATTTTGATACACTTACAGATTATGTTGAGTTTGTAGATGGCTCTGTTAGTCCTTTATTTATTTACAAGGACTTACTAGCTCTAGCTAATGATATAGGTAAGATCCGTAAGAAAGATGATGGTTACTGGAGTTTTACTCCTAACGACCCTAATCTAATTGTAGTAGTAGTAATAGACCACATCGGTTTGATTACTCCTAACAAAGATCACGGCGGTAATAAGAAGAAAGCTATCGATGATCTTTCAGAAATACTTATTAAGTTTCGTAATAGATGTGGATTCTCTCCTGTTGTAGTTAGCCAGTTCAACAGATCTATCGAGGGTATGGACCGTAAGTCTAACTCTCATCCTGATCCACAGCTATCAGATTTTAAAGACAGCGGTAACCCAGCACAAGATGCTGATACTGTGATTGCTCTTTTCAATCCTATCCGACATCGTTTACAAAACCACAATGGCTATGATATGAATACCTTCGGGTCATTCTATCGTGGCATCTCTGTACTAAAGAATAGAGATGGCCTTGATAATGTTGATATTGCTATGGGCTTTATCGGGGCTATAGGTAAACTAAAAGAGCTCCCTACTATAGATGAGATAAACGCAAAGCCGGAACTGCTAAAGAAAGTTCTAGGTTATTTTTCAAATACAAATAATACTTAAATGGCAACACTAGTGTATGTTGTAGGTAGATCAGGCTCTGGTAAGTCTACCTCTATTTGTCCTATCACCCAAGTGGGGATACAAGGACTGAATCCAGATGAAACTATTCTTATCAATACAGACCAAAAGCCTTTGCCGGCTCCTGGATTTACGACTATGTATGATAAGAAGAAAGGTAATTACTTCAAAACAAATGATACTATTGAAGTAATCGAGCAGATACTAAAACCTGCTCATAAACAAGAGAATGTTAAAAGTATTGTGATAGATACCTGGTCTCGTCTTCAGACTGACACTGTTATGTCTAGCAGATTCCGTAAAAGATCTGGCTTTGATAAGTGGGCAGAGTTTGCCGGCGCCCAGTATGATCTTCTCAATATTATTAATGATAAGCTGAGAGAAGATATTATTGTATATCTCTTTGCTCACCCTGAAACAATCTTTGATGATGATGGCTTCCCGCAAGAACGTATTGCGGTTCAAGGTCAGCAACTAAAGAAGTTTGTTCCTGAGTCATTTAGTTCTATTGTACTGTATGCTGAGCCATCTAAGATGTCTGGGCAAGGTATTAAGTTTGGCTTCCGTACTGTCAACAGCGGCGCTGATACTTGTAAGAGTCCTATTGGTCTCTTTGACGACGAGTTCATACCTAATGATCTTGGTTATGTTGACCTCGCAATTCGTAATTATTATAATCTCTAAAAATTAAACAATGGAGTTTTCTTTTGGAATCCCTTCGCAGAGGGGTAAAGCATCTGCAAAAGCAGTGGACCTGTGTCCTAATATGGACGCTCTTACTATCTGTAAGAATGCTGGACCACGTACGGCCAAACTAATGGTTCTTAATCCATTAGCATGTGAAAAACTAGGACTTGAAGATGGAGGTCAGGTTGCATTTGACTTTACTAAAGACATGTTAATCATTGTCAATGCTACAGGTATGGAGTTACCGAAAGGTCAAGGACATACTGTTAGAGTAAAGAAAGAGTACGCTGGTCTTACATTCAAGGACAGTAAGCTATGGTCTCACTTTGTAAAGACTTACAATCTAGATGAGACAGCTAATAGCAATTTCCTACTAGTAAATGCAATCAACGATGACCCGAAAGCATTTACATTATCACTAGAGACACCTGTCGAAGAAGAAGTAACACTTGATGTTCATAACTTCGTGGATTCTCTTCCAATTACAAACGGCGTTGATACTGCCGAAGAAGTATCTGATTTTAACAATCCTAATTACTAAACATGTCTAAGACATTTAACTTAAACGATGCATCTTATGATGCCGGTAAAAGCGTAGCAATCTTCAACAACGGAGTTGCTGGCGTAGTAGAAAACTGTAAAGCTCGTGTTGAGCGTACTAAGCAGGACGATAAGTCTAATCCTAATGCTCCTGATTACAAGATCTTCTTTGCTGATTCAAGCGGAGCTGAAATCAATGTTGCCTTCTGGTATCCAAAGGATGATGATACAGAGGAGAATATAATTAAGTTCTTAAAGAAGCTTAAGCATATGGCACACTGTTTCGTAGGTAACGATGCTCAGCTTCCTGCTGGTAGTCCAACTGCTATTCTTGATGGAGTTATGAAGATGCTAAAAGAATCTGGTATGGCCCCTCAAGTTAGAGTAATGACTAACTATGGTACAGTTGGTAGAGAAAGACAGTATCTTTCTGTACGTACATTTGTACCTTTTGTAGAGAATATGAACGTTCTTAAAGAAGATTCTAGACTTAAGCCTAGTAACATCGAGAACTTCGAGCGACCTGCTGCTGAAGAAACATCTGGGGCTGTATCTACAGCTTCTGATGATGATGATTGGAACTAAGCAATATGATCTAAATAGTTCTGACTTTGACCCTATTGTTTATAAAGATGAGATACTCAAGCTAGTCTCTGAGTATGATCTTCTTAAACGATACTTTCCAAAGTTAAAACTAGATAGAGCCAATCAATCTCCATTCAGAGAAGACTCTGTCCCATCGTTCGGTGTAACGATGAGGGCAGGGTTTCTCTATTGGAGAGATTTTGCAACTGGTATGTCTGGCAACATCTGGAGTTTGATAGCTAGAAAGGAAGGCACTGACTTCTCTGGTGCACTTCAGATTATAGGCCGAGACCTTGGTATTAGGGACGGAGCAGATTTTAAAAAGATCGCTGCTTCTATTACAAGAGTTCCTATACCTGATAAAAAGCAGGTTGAAATAGGTATAAGAACTAGAAAGTGGCAAAGAATAGACAAAGACTTCTGGACCCAGTTTGGGATCAGTAAAACTACACTTGAGAAATATCTTGTTTCTCCTATTGATTTTATGTTTTTCAATGGTCACCCTGTTAGGGCTGACCGACAATCGTACGTTTATCGTGAGCTTAAAGATGGTATCTTAACTTTTAAGATCTATCAGCCTTTTAGTAAAGAACGCAAATGGATAAGTAATAACAACCAATCCGTATGGGAGGGTTGGTCTCAGCTCCCTGAGACAGGTAACCAACTGGTTATCACATCATCTAGAAAAGATACTATGAGTATAGTAGATGTTGTGGGCCTACCGGCTATAGCCTTACAAGGCGAAGCCATGAAGCCTAAACAACATGTAGTTCAACAACTAAAAGATAGATTTGGTAAAGTGTATGTCCTATACGACAATGACTTTGATAATCCAAATAATCCTGGTAGAAAATTAGGTAATAAGATAGCGACTGAGTTTGGTCTTACACAGATAGAGATTCCTAGTGAGTATCAGTCTAAAGACTTTAGTGACTTAGTTAAGACACACGATAAGCCTCTTGCTAAAAAATTATTACAGAGTTTACTAATATGAAACTACAACAAATGTCGTCTTCTGTAGATGTGAGTACAAACATGCAGATGACTTCGATTAAGGCAGAGCTTGCTCAAGACAAGCTACATAAGATGTGGGACCTACTGCAGTCCCCGTATAGAGATCCTATTGCTTCTTTGATTAGAGAGTATGTAAGTAACTGCTTCGACTCTCACATAGAGGCTAAGGTTGATACTCCTGTATATGTTACACTAGAAGAAGATCACTCAGGCTGGTACTGGGCATGTGAAGACTTCGGTGTAGGCATATCAGAGGAAAGAGCTGCTAATATTTTTATGAAATATCTAACCTCTACTAAAGAAGAGACCAATGATCAGATTGGTGCCTTTGGTATGGGTTCTAAATCTGGTCTAGGTTATACTGATCTTGTGCACATTCGTACACGTTTTGATGGTACTGAGTATACTTATATGTTACATAAGACTACTGATGCTCCTACGCTTTCTTTAGTTAATAAGACTGAGACTGACAAACGTAATGGTACTCAGGTTAAAGTTTATCTAAAAGATAACTGGGACGAGAAGGATAGATTTATAGACAAGACCAAACAACAGTTAGAATACTTTGATAATGTTAGTTACGGCGGTAGACTTAAACATCTTAACGAAGACTTTAAGGTTTACAAAGGTAACAATTTTGTTTGGAAGCCTAACGCTGAGCACGGGTCTATGATGCTCCTAATTGGAAAGGTTGTGTATCCTATTAACTGGGAAGCTATTGGTAAGACTAATATAAGAGTACCTATTTCACTTACATTTGATATAGGTGACCTACCTGTCATCTTTACTCGTGAGGACATCAGGTATACTGATGAAGCTGTTCAGAAGATCAATGATAAAATTCAACAAGCTACTCGTGAATTAGTTAAACTTGCTACTCCTGCTGCTAGCACTGAAGATCTACAAGTATATGCAACTGCTGTATCAGGTAAATGTAAAGTTGTTTTTAGTCCGAAAGACCATCTAGATATTTCAAACTTAGGTGTTACCATTGATCTTAGTAAGGTTAGGTATTTACCTAATCCAGATCTAGATCCTGCTTGTTTAAGAGATGGTTTGAATCAGTTTCTAAAGTATGCTGTTGTTTGTTACAGAAGATTAGCAAATGGTAGAAACTTAAAGTATGAGGGTTACGGGTCTGATTGGAAGTATAAGCATAGCTTTGTTGTACCTGAGCACGGTAACTGGACTTTTGATAGAATCGATGGAAAAAGAATTTTTATGGATGATGATTCTGATCCTAGAAAGAACAGATGGATTCAGCAAGACATAGGCGGCGATAACCCTTTGCTTAGAGATAACAGAGATAATCTTAAACTTCAAGACTATAAAGTCATCTTAAAGTTAAACGCAAAGAATAAACATACTTGGCGTAAGCAGATTGCTTGGTATCAAGATATGCTTGATAAATACTTTGAGAACTTCTTTGATTATAAGTACTCTGAGATTGAAGTTCCTGATGAGTTTGAGAAGAAGGCTAAAGCTGGTATCAACAGAACTCTTGTAGGAACTGATGAGATTAGGTATAGGAAATATCGAGAGACTGATAATAATTACTATGATGGAAGGCTATCGATAACAGGTGATTTACAGATATCTACTATTGAAAGTCTAAAAGGTGAGAAAATTATATGGGGCTTACGCTCTGAGGAGGATGCACTAAAGTGTACTCTAAGACTGCTTTTTAATTTTTGTAAATTCTATTCGGTGATAAGTGTAGCTAAACGTGATGCTGAAATCATGGAAATTATGTCGGAGGAATGTGAGAATGTAATTAACATTAGTGACTGGTATATTGATGATAACCTTATACTAGAAACTTTGGTTTTCTTTGAGAGATATCGTACTTTAGTAAGTTGCTATAATTCCACAGAGGCCTATGTTAAACCTACGAAGGTTCCTTATGTAGATATGTATAAGCATCTCCCTGATTACAAAAGAGAACTACCTACAGAATTTATTAATCACCTAGTCAAAATATTTTATTTACAAGGTAAATCGCTTAACTTAGAGCAACTACCTGCTTTAGAATCTCATGTTAAGGCTGAGCAGAAAGTAAATAAAATAGAGAAGATGTTAGGTTATGTAAATAAGCGAGATGTTCTTGCTTTTTTAGCGGCACCCAATCGTCCTCTTGCTGAAAAATGTTTGAGAGACAAACTTTTATTAATTAATAATCTATAATACTAATGCAGTACTTTAGAACTGGCAATACTTTGATTGCTGTTGTGGAAGGAACTACCTTTCAGAAAACATTCACCAATGGTGAAGAAACCGAGACTGCTCTTGCAAGCTTACAAGCTTCAGAAGATTTAGACCTTGTAGATGTAGCTAAAATATTTAGCTACTCTGCAGAGTCTAAGATCTCTCAAGCTATTGAGCAATCAGCACGAGTAGAGGAAGAACGTGATATCATAGAGCTAGCTAATGATATTCGTGCTAATGGTCACCCCTATCTAGAGGTTAAGGATAATCGTGTTTATGCTAAGAACATAAACATTGCTATGCCTGAGACTGTTGTTAGAGAATTCATGGCTCGTAAGGATAACGAGAAAGACTGTGAAGCCTTGATGAAGTTTTGGAGCTTAGCTTGTCTAAACCCTAATGCTGATACTCGTGACCGTTTGTTTGAGTTCTGTGATAAGCACGGTATCAAACTTACAGACAAGGGCTACCTAGTTGTTTATCGTAATGCTGACAAGAAAGATGCTATGGTAGACGATATTGATCTTCATGACTTTATCTATGCTTCTATTCCAGAATGGAAGTCTATGGGTCTAGATCTTAACAACATGAATATCTCTCGTAACTATGAGGGTAAGTTTGAAGTTCATGATGAAGCTACTGGTTACTCAGAGGGCGGTCAAGACGGCGGTACTTTTATAGGTAACATTGCTGAACTAATAGATGTCTTTGAGAACAGCGGGCAGAAGGTTGTGTATACTGACCAGTACTCTCGTCGTACTCATATTGAGTTTGGTAAGCCTGTAAGCCTACCTGAATCTCAGATTGATAGCAACCCTCGTAATGAGTGTTCTAGCGGTCTACATGTAGCTGGCGAGAACTGGTTACAACAAAATTACTTTGGTGACTCTGGTCTAATCTGTTTAGTCAACCCTATGAATGTTCGTGCTATTCCTTATGCTGACCGTGGTAAAATGCGTGTCAAAGAATACATGGCTGTAGGTGTAGCTAAGTACGATGATGATGGTAAAATTATTGGCGTACCGATGAAGACCTTTGAACATGACTATCAGACTATTACAGCTGAGCAAGTTATTACTATGCTTAGAAATGTAAATACTAAAGCCTGTGACGATGAATACCTAATTCCTACCGAAATTACAGAAACTTCAATACAATCTATATTCAACAATATTGTTGAGATTAATCCTGAAGACTTAATGGGACAGACTGAAGGTAGAGTTAAGGTTATCAATGGGACGCAAGAGGCATAAGATAGTACTGCCTAAGTTTCCTAGCCATGTAAAGATTAGCAAAACAAAAAGCATGAAGCTTGGTTACAACAAGATTTATGCGGGTGTTAATCATTACGTGCGTGAGAAGACAGTGAAACAAGTTCACGATTTTGTAGATGCACATATACCTATGGGATTAGAAGTTCCTACTCCCATAGGTACGCATCTTCATATCTATGTCCCCAAGAACTATGGATCTGTTAGAATGGTAAAAGGTAAGATTACCTGGAAACCTCCTCATGATAGGTATAAGCCTAACTGGGATCTAGATAACTTAGCATTTATATGGTTGAAGTCCCTTAATGATGGACTTGTCAAAGCAGGTGTACTGCCTGATGATACCGTTGAGTATCTAAATAGTACAGCGTATTCTGTTCACTATGTGAAAAACTTTGCGAACAGAAAATTGGTATACGATATAATTTATAAAACTGATGACAAGTAATGAATATAGGGCACTTGATGCTATCAATCAGTCTAGACTGAAACTACTACTTCATCATCCGCAAAAATATCTTAGCGCATATGATGACTCGGAAGAACGTACTCACTTTTTGTTTGGCCAGTTTGTAGAAGATGCTTTAATTCAAGATGATGACTATCTTGATGAGAGGTACTACATAACTAAAGCTGATACTCCTAGTGAGTCTGTTCTTAAAGTACTAAAGCTACTGGCTCACCAAAGTAAAACTAATGATTTATCTGAGATAGATTATGATGTTTTGGTACAAGCCTGCAGAGTCTGTGGCTATGGTAAGAGTTGGAAAGATGAGACCTGTGTGTCTAAACTATTAGACCTAGGGTCTGACTATTACTATGAGCTCAAACGAGCTGAAGG
>MDSZ01033006.1_pt1 | contig 15155 bp, 11 predicted proteins | sample 811201 | NCBI WGS metagenome assembly MDSZ01 (sample SAMN05326647, study PRJNA326480) | marine metagenome | isolation source: seawater | place: Indian Ocean: North | collected 2010
CGATCTTTTTGTCTTAATTACTGAAGCCATTTAAAAATTTCCTCCATTTATTTTATTATTGGCACTGTTTATTTCAGTTTGAGCAGTAAACAGCTGCTGATCACTATCAAACATTAAGAACGACCCATGCTTTCTTCCTACGACATTAACTCCACCGAGATTAGTAATACTCGAAGAACCTGAACTTACAGTTCTTACGGGTTGTCCTACTTCAACCTTCTTAACGAAATTTGTCTGCCCGGTTGAAGAAACTACTACAACCTTTTCAACTCTTGATGTAACTTCTACTGCCATAATATCCTACTTTGTCACCGATGGTGTTACGTTGATTCTTCCCTCTAGTATTCTCTCTATAGTCGTGTTGTTGCTGCTATCTGTGAAAGAAAGTTCTACATCATAAAGGTACCTACCGGCAGGTATAGCGTCAGTCTGAGTATTCGTCATAGATATAATAGCTATTCCTTTAGTAGTAGGAGTGTCAATATTTCCTGTGAAAGCAAAAGTACTAGAGCTATCACTTGAATAAGACTTCTTCATCTTAGCTGCCACTGAATAATTTGCTAGGTCCTTAGCTGCTCCATTATTATCCGTAACATGAATATTGATAGCAACATCAGTTCCTTGATCGATCGTAAATTCTTCAAATTGTGCCATATTTATTATCTCTTAATTTTCTACTATTTATACATTTAATCAACTGATACTACCAAGCTGTTTGCATCACTAATTGTACCTACTGATATATCATCACTTGTAATTACAGTTACTTTATTTGTTCCACTATCATATGATGAAGTTACACCACTCAATCCATCTAAAGCAGAGGCTATAGCTGTGCCGGCTCCATCAGTATCGGTGTTGTTAGGAATAGTAATGTTTGTCGTGGTACTTCCTATTGTTATGGGTACAACCGATAGATTTCCTGATTGATCAGCACCTTGAGCTGTGACAGTTGAAGATGCACTGACTGTTCCTGCGTTAATATATGTTGAAGTCGCTCCATTTGTATTTGCAGGAGTTTGTGATCCAGTTGGACCATTGTTACTCGCAGTAAAGACCAGGTCAGTAGTTGCACCAGCAGCAAAGTTGATAGTTACCACATTTGAACTGACACTGCTACTTGCACCTGCAGGAAGGGCACTCTGAATAGTCGTGTTAATAAATGATGCTGCAGTGTTTATATTATCTGTGTTAGGGAACGTCGTAGTTCCTACACTGAAAGGACCGCTTATAGAGAAAGTACATCCTGCATTCGTATTATTATTAGCAGAAGTTTCAGTTACTGTATTGTAAGATCTGTTTTGAACGATTGTTGCTGTGAACGATCCATGACTCATGCTTACCTGTGTATTTTCTTGAGAAAACTGAGCACCTCCACCGACCACCCAACTGACAATATGAGTCGCAGCTGCCTGAGCGCTGTTTGCAACCGTAAAGCTCACGTTAGCAGATGTACCTGAAAAAGGGTTCGAACCTACATTTCCTCCATATGAATTGGTGTAGTTATAGTGAAGATATCCGCCACTGACTACAGACCCTCTGTTACCGGCGTAAGCACCTGTGGCAAGATATACTGCTTGCAATGCATTATTAAACCCTCCTGCATTTTGAGTAGACAAGGCAAGAGAAGCGCCACTAAAGGTTATCGTATCTCCTATAGCTAGAGTTGTAAATCCACTGCTGGCTCCTGGCCAGTTTCTTATTTCGAAATCTTCAGCTGCACTATAGCCATAGGCAGTTGCCGATACTGCAGGAAGAGTTTTAGTTCCTCCAAAATTTGCAGTTCCTATGGCTCGAGTAAAAGTCTGAGAATGTACAGAATTGTCTATACTGGAAACTGTAATCTTGGCCTGTTCAACTGTAGCAGCGGTGAAAGAGTTAGGAGTACCTGAAATTGATAGAGTCTCTATCTTAGTGAAGACATCTCTTACGCTGCTGCCGTCACGGACAAAGGCTTTCCTTATAGGACCTCTGAGTGTTCCGGTCGAATCTTTGACGAAGACCTTCTTAACTTCTCTTAAAGAATCGCCAGAATCTTTTACGTGTATTTCGCCCATATTAAAATTGAAAGATTATCTTAGTATTATTCGTAAAGTCGCCTATAACAGGATTTCCTGCACTTATAGCTTCAACTTTAAAAACTCCAACCTGTTCTCCTGTGTTTAGATCTAGTAAATTTAATTCATTAGCATCTGCAGTCACACCATCAAGTATATTTAATTCTCCTGCATCCGATGTAACATCTACTCCACCGATACTTAATGTAGTAGTTGCGGTTTTTCCGGTAACTGTAATTCCAGTACCACTAGTAGCTAATTTTGGTGAATTATTATGAAATAACGTTACTGCTCCACCTGATAAACCCGTAATTTGACTTTCTGATCCACTGGCATTTTGAACTGCTAAACTGTTTGTTCTAAGTTGAAGTGATCCTGTTCCAGCATCTTCAATGATTGAATGAGATGCATTGTGAAATATTTTTAAATCACTATCAGCACCGAACACTAATTTATTAACTATAGTGGATCCGTCATTGTCGCCAAACTTTATTCTCTTACTATTAGCATCAAGATCTCCTCCAAGTTGTGGAGTTGTATCTTCTACCAAATTAGACATAGTTCCTGCACCAAGTCCGGCTCTAGTTGGAGGTGTGTATGTGAATACTCCAGTTGAGTTATTATATGCCAAACCACCGTCACCTGAAGCCGTAGCCTCACTTCCTATGCTAAGCAACTTCCTTGCTTCAGCAGAATCGAATATCAGGCTGATCTGTCCGTTAGTCTGGTTAAATCCTAGAGTGTTGGCAGTTCCAGAACTTATGGCTGCTCTTACATCGGTATTATTCGTGGAGTCTGCCTTGCTGTTGATCTGTGAAAGTATTCCTACCGCGCTTGAATCATATAAGCCATGTCCTTGAACATCTCCTAGATCAGTTGATATCTGATTGACCTTGGTTACTAGTGTTGAAAGAGTATCAGTTAAATTAACTACTGTCTTAGCCATGTCTTACCACCCGTTTGCTATTTTAGTTAGAAGAGATTTCATTTCTCCAATGTCCTCTTTTAAATTTCTAATATCTGATTTCATATTGTCTAACTCTTCTTCTTTTTTCTTTGAGATGATTTTTCTTTCTCGAGCTCTCTCTATCTCGCTTTTGTTAGTATTCAGTATCGCTCCTGTTTCTTTATCTCTAACGAGTCCACCTGAACCTTCTACGTTTATATATTGCATATCGTTCTTCATTATGTTGCCAACGCTATAGTTCTCATATCTCTTAATACAGGAACTTTAGATGAGTTATATCCTACAAACACAATCTTGAGTTTAAACTGAGTGAAAGGCTGTAGGTTTCCTCCTACACCTCCAATTAAGAATGTATGATCTCTAAATACGTTAGGATCATCATCAGTAGGTACCGGTGTTTCTCTTGAAGCAAGAACATAACTCTTATTAGTTATATTTTCTCCATCAGTCGCAGTCTTAAAGTACAAGTCAAAAGTTGAGTTGCTAGGAACATTCGCCGCTATAATCACTTTCAGTCCTACAGCATCTTCTGCTAGCGTAATAGTCTTAGATATATGCTTGGATGCCGAACTTCCTTCTATTGGATCAGTTTCAGCCTTTGGAGCAATTGCAGTTATAAGACCTGTTCCAGATCCTGACTGTTTATCAATTAAATTGTTAACGACAGTTAATGATGTTCTCTGTAAGTCAATTACAGGTGATACATTAGCGTCAGAAGTATACATTCCAATTCGAACTTGTGCTGATCTCTGGTTAGGATTGTCTGTAGTAGATATATTTCCTGCCTTCAACTCATTCTGCCTCGATGCTATCATCTTAGGACTAGATACCTGATTATTTTTATTTAAAGATATAGGACTAAATGTTCCTTCTGTATATTCAGTTTCTGTACCTCCGAAAGACTTACCGCTTATAAATTTAGCATCTGCATTAACATGAGTTGAAGGAGGAGATAGAAACTGAACATTAGGTACAAAGGTATCAAACTGCATGTTTTGAGTAGCTCTTAATGCGCTTCCTCCACCTGACACCGTACCAGTAGCTGCAGAACCATCTGCTGCAAATTGATAACCTGTCCAATCTACTTTGGTAACTGATCTTCCTCCATCGAGTTCAGATCCAAGTATTCCTGAATTTCCAGATCCTCCAATTTCAGCTGATACGAAAGAAGCAGAATCTGAAGTAGTAACTCCATTTAGAGTTACGATATCCCCTACATTAAATCCATGACCAGGCTGATATACCGAAACTGTTGTCGATGAATTAGTAGTCGTGATAGGATCTGTTTTTAATAACATAGGTGCAACATCTGCATTTTCCAAGGTTGCCATTCCTTTAGTTACAAAGTTAGCTTTAAATATCGTGAACATTAAATCTTGTTGTTGATCAGGAGTCCAAGTCGAACCATTTTGAGATTTAAATAATGATCCCAGTGAAGGTTGTTTTGTAACGCGCCTTTCAGTTGAATTTACTACGAAGTCTCCTGACTTAGCAGTATAGCAAGTGTACTTATCAGATTGAGCCATGATCACTATTGCATATTCTGTAAATGGGTTTAAATATACAGGCTCTTCAAATGTAAAATCTGTAGGGTTCGCTTTAACAGTATCTAAGCTACTTCCTTCTGCAGCAACATTTACTGATCCCGGACCTAAAAACTTAGTAGCTCCAGGTAATACTGCAATATCAGGAACTCCTGCTGTAACTGGTCGTATTTGAACTTGAACAGGAACATTAGTATCTTTAGTAGCAAAGAATATTCTAACTTTCGTTACAAATATTCCTGATTTTTGTTCTACGAAAAAAGTCTGAGCTAAAGGATCTCTTGGACCTTTACATCCTCTCCAAGCATCTCTCGCAGGATCTTCTCTGAAATCCTGAAAGAAACTGGTTGTATTAGGAGTTCCTGATTGAACTATTTGTCCAGTTCTTGGTATTCTATCATCTCTCCCAGAAGATAATGCTCTCCTAGCAATTTCTCTTGAACCTGCTGCTAATTTTATATTTCTAGTTGAACGAATAGTATCTTGTTCAGTTTCTAACACTCCTCTAGAAGTAAATGTAGCTGCTGCCATAGATGTTGCTGCGCTATCTTGATTTACACTAATGTCTAGTAACTTAAAGTCAACATCTCCTGTTCTAAACTTAATAGCATCTGTATTTGGTATAAAGAATGATCCGAATAAAGATCCTGAATCAGTTGTTGTCAAATTACTAGCGGTGTTAGGATGACCAGTTGCATTGTTATACCTATTACCAAAGTCTTCATTGAGAGTAGAATATCTTGTAAATCCAGTTTCAGCTCTAACCCAGCTTGAAACATCTACTCCATTAAAGAAAGCAAACATTCTACTATTTGATTTTAACCCTTGAGCTCTAAAGAAAATTTTCTTTGATCTCATAAATGGTATAAGAGCAATATCAATTACGCGTGTTCCAACTAAAGTTCGAACTACTTCATTTGAAGCTACATAGTTAGTTTGCTTATATGTAATCATCTGATTACCAACTTGGTTTTCTGTTTGTCTAGCTGAAAGTTCTTGACCTGCAGTTAGTGATGCAGCTTCAGTTCCTGACCAGTTCCACTCCCAATTATTCCAGTTGTTAGCCTGAGCTTTATCTATTTTGACACCACCATCTAAAACTTTAGGAGCAATTTTTCTTGATTCTTTCCAGTCATCGGATGAAGGTGAAAGTTCTAAATCTCCTACTGTGCTTATCACATTAAACGGATTTACGTTTTCAGTCTGAGTTGCTAGTAGATTTGAAAATGCAGAATCTTCTGTATGATCCAGATATATGTTATCTCCTTTAATGACAACTCCAGAATTATTAGATGCTAACGTTTTAGATGTTGCAGAATCATACATTAACTTAACGTTATCTTCCCAGAAAGAAGGTCTTAATATTTTTTGTTGTGGACTTATTGCAGCTCTATATTCATTTGAAAGAGTATCTGCTTGAAAGTGATTTGCGAAATTATCTACAACAAATCCTGCTTTGGTTCTATTATTTCCGGAAGAATCAATAACTTCAAAATTTCTTGTATCAACTTCGAGTAAACTTAACGCTGTGGTTTCTTCTAATTTATCAATGCGTTTTTCAATTTGTCCGATATCTTGCATTGTGAATCTTTTTGATTCAATCTTTTCTAATGAAAGGTCTGAATCATTAAGAGTGTATGCATTTAAATTGACATTGTATAGTTCTAATGATCCGTCCGGACTAGGGACTTCCTTTTGATCAAATCCACTAGATCCAGTTAAATATGCTAGAGAATTGTTTGATTTAACGATAATCTTATCTCTTCTTGGAAGATAAGATGTTATGTCTGCAGATATGATGTCGGTGTTCTTAGGTATTTCATTTATTATAGAAGCAAATCCAGCAGATCCAAACTTTCCGTCCGAGTCAACTACTGGCCTAAAATCAATGGCACTTCGAAGTTCTATTCTTTTATTATCTTTTGTTGTGTGACTTGGTATATCTACATAATTGACAGCAGATGGATATGATTGAGCAGTGAAGAACTGACCTGATCCATGAGTAAAATGTCTAAATACTACATGCACTGGATTAGTTTGAGTTTGACCTGGCCTTAGTATTAATCTTGCAAGATCATAATGATTGTCTCTTTGTCCATTATCAACTATGAATTTACTTGATATATCCTGTCCGCTAGAATTAGTATCTTTTATTGAAGTTATGTCGAATAGATCAGGTTTTGCCAAGTTGTATGAAGTTACACCATTAACGGTTGTAGGACCTAACGTCTTAGTAACTGTTGCCAGTGTCTTAGTTCTTTGGGTAGCTGTTGCTCCTACTGCTTTATTAATGTAACCAAGTGCAACTATACTCTTACTAGCCGGTCCACCTGTAATAGCAGCAGATGTCGTACCTGATCCTGTTACTGTTGGAGCAAAAGGTGCGCTGTCAACAGAAGCAAAAACCCAGTCGGTAGTATTTACATATGTTTCATTTGTAAGCGTACTAAACGTTAAAGCTCCAGCTCCATCAGTAGTTCCGGTTAGCCTTCTTTGTACAGTAAGATTGAAATCAGTTAAAGACTGAGGTCTTCCATTTGGTAAAGGAAATATTAATGTATTTTGTTCAGGAGATTTTAATACTGTCTGACCATTTTCTTTTTGAGGATTAAAATAAACATTTGCCGAAGGGCTTATACTTCCTGCTGATCTAAAACTCTGACCTGAATACATCTCAATATTTTGTAAGTAATACTTGTAAGCTCCAAGAGTGGATCCTGGTATTCCGGTGCTTCCTCCTTTTTCAATTGCCCTCACTCTGCATTTACCTATAGCCTTGCCCGATCTTGCAACTCCATCGAATATTGTACAGCTATCTGAAAATAAATTAGGTATTCCTTTCGCCGACCTGTTAGTAGCAGTTCCGGAAATACCATCATATCCACTATCTTGGACAAACACAAAATTTCCATAGTTAGCTGCTACTGCTTGATTACTATCAAGTTGAGTACTTTGAGCTCTCGGAATAGTAATAGGTAAAGCATTAGGTTGTACACGATAACCATCTACGTAAGCTATTCCGTCACTCATATTTAAAGTTAATGTTGAAGTAGAAGCTGAATCAAATTTAGCTATAAACTGCTTAGCAATATAATTTCCGGATTCTTCTTTAGTTCTTCTAGCCAATACATCATTGATTGTATTATATTCATCTCCTGCTTCAGGTTGACTAGTAACAATACCGTTTATAATGTTTGCAACTGATATAAACTTACCATTAGCTCCAATAAATGAAGAATCATCCTGTGTACATAAGTCTAATTTAATTCGATATCGGTCTGCGCCAGGAGCGGACGTATTAGGTGCAGCTCCTTGATTATCAAATAAGCTATTATCATCTGTGGTTGTTACAATATCTTGAGTAACTCTAAACCCTAGAGCCTTATCTGGATCAGTAGTATATCTTGATATAATCTTAGACTGCGATTGTGCATTTACGAAATGACCTTCAACATAAAAGTCACCGTCTGCTACTGAAGCTCTCGTTCCTTTACCCGTAGCAGGATTTAAATTTGAAGTAAGAGTTTGAGTAGTAAGAGTTACACCACTTCCGTTAGTGATGTTCTCATTATTTGACATTCTTATAGGAGAAGATCCTGCAGTTCCTGATGAAGTATCAGTATACTTGACATATAACGTTGGTGGATTACCAGCTCCACTATCAGCAAGAGCATCAATGACCTGAGCCTTAACTCCAGAAGTAGCACCTGTAAATTCAGTACCTATTATAGCAGGTATAGCAGAAGCAGTAAGAACATTAGATGATGTACTGAGTTTTATAAATTCCAGCTGATTGTTAACCGTAACTCCACCTGGCCTTACCATAGCTCCTTCTTTAAAAAGGTTATCACCCATTCTTTCAATCTCTTTCTGTATGATCGTTTGAGATTGAGTTAACTCTCTAGCCTGCAGAGTTTTACCACTGTTGAATAGTATCCTATGAAAATTATTACTATCCTTAAAGTCGTCTTTATAGGTGCTGCTAAATGTTGTACTTGTATATGCTGTCGCCATAATCTTACCTTAAATTGAAATAACTACTTTTATGTCTTCTGTCTGTGCTGCGTCTCTTACGACCGGTGCTCTATTCTCGATATAAAACACATCAAAACTCTGTGGAAATACATCCATCACTCCTGCTCCTCCTTCTGCCTGAGCCTGTGGACCGAACTGTGCACTGACAGCCAATGAAACTGCAGGTCCTAGTGCAGTAGTTGTAGCTCCTGCAGCGAAAGATGCAACCTTTTCTATATTCTCTCCTGCAGTAAACGTCTTAAACCCTGATGAATCACTCTGATGAAAGAAGATGACTGAGCTGTCAATATGATCAACATAGGCCATTGCTCCTGAAGTCGCTCCTTTTATAAAGTTGTCTTTCGACAGTCCGGATATCGTAGATTGATTTGTTTTTATAGATCTTAATACTAAACCACTGGTTGAATTAAATTTAGTAGAGTTATCATTCGCAAGAGGATCTCTTAATAAACATATCTGCCTGAAATCTTGACCGACTAAGAACTTTCCTGATTCCGTGCCGTTTGGCTTTGTATTAAACATCATTTGAGTCGATCTTAAATCATCTCTTGCATCTCCACCATGACCTAGTTTCGGAGCAAGGACTGCTCGAGCTGTAGCTCCAGATCCACCTCCTCCTGTAATCTTAACACTCGCTTTAGTATAATTTTGACCAAAAGCTCTACAACTATCAGCGCTAGAATCCAGATTAATCTTCGTTACAATTCCACTAATAACCGTAGCAGTCGCAGTAGCTCCTACTCCATTACCTTCTATAGTTACAGTAGGAGTACTTGAATATCCTGTACCTCCAGAAGTTAGAACTATGTTTGATACTTGACCTGGAACAGCATTATCCTGAATATTTTTCTGTTGCTGTAAAGTTGCATCGCCGCTTGCTGTCTTTTGAAAGTTAACAGGAATAAAGTTAGCAGATAAAAACTTATTAGCGTTAAGAGTTGTAAGTCCATATAAGAACTTCCAAACATATCCGTCGGAATTTTTAAACGCCTTGTTTAAAATTATTGATGTAGGTTCTACAGTTGAAGTCTGTACTACACCGTTAGCGTTCTTAGCAGATTCTAGACACATATATACGTTATTAGCAGAATTTATCACGTAATACTTATTAGTTGGATAATCTGTCAGCCTGTCATCGAATGCATCATATTTAGTACCTGATGTCCATGTGTTACGAGGAACTACGAAAGATCGATCTTCAGCAACTTTGATAGACTGCAATGAAGTTGCAGCTTCTCTAACATCGAAGTTATGACCTGCCGGAGTTGGAACCGCTTCAGTAGAGTTCCACTGATTTGATCTTCCAATTCCTATATAGTAGTTACCATGCGTAGTTATGTCTGAATCAAGTTCTAATAAAATTTTCTTTTTAAATACGTCTGTTATAGTTGCGCCTGCCGCCATTTTACTTTCCTATGCTACTGTACAACCTGTGTTCGAGACTAATGCCCAACCACCGGTATTGTTATATACTAATAATACGGTATCACCTACATCACCAAATGTAATATTCGTACCGTTAGCAAAAGTTGCAGGAGTTAATATTGCATCTCCTCCATCAACAACCATTGTAACGATTTTAATCTGACCATTAGTCCCGTTAGCCAAGGTTATAGCTTGGTTCGAGCCTGTAGTAGTTAACTGAGTTGTTAGAGTTGTATTGTTAGCTGCACCTGCTCCACTCAGTGCCTGAACTCCACCTATGACTGCTCCGGTTAATGCACCTCCTAGTGCTGCACCATTTATCGTAGGAGAAGTTAGAGTCTTATTCGTAAGAGTTTCGGTGTTGCCTATTAGAGAAACAGTTCCGGTTGCGTCCGGTAAAGTTATGACTCTGTCACCCGTAGGATCTACTGCTTTAATTCTAGTTTCGTGTGCGTTTGCAGTCGTACCTTCGAAGACTACGGCTGAATCTTCAAAGCTAACCTCCGTCGATATGTTTGTTCCGTCACCTATGAGCGTATAAATCTCTGTAAAGTTAGCGTTAATCTTAGTTCCGGCTTGTCTTAGCGTATCGCCGGTTCCATCATTTGCGCTAGATCCCGTGTTTAGTACTTGTTTGGCCATGAATATACCTATTAAATCTTGTTCTATTTATATAACTTTTATGCGCTATCTTCAAATATGTTTTGGTCCATTGTCTCGAATGTATTGGAGAAATCTTTACCGCCAAGAGGAAGAAGTGAAGCATCACTGTCCTCATCAAATGTAGGTGAAGTAGGCTCCATAATTTCCTTGACATTCGCATAACCGATACTTTGAAGTTCGCTCATACTTAATGCTTGATACTTTGATATTGTTTCGCTTAAATTCTCTCTTATCGTCGATCCGTCCGAGTCTCTCAACGCGGTCAGTAGAGTAAATGGTGTGGACTCAAATACTTCTGCGACTCCAACAAACTCAGGGTTCACATCAGTTGGAATAGATAAAGGAGTGGATATGCTCAGCTCAGCATTTCCATCTGTGGAAAGCTGTCCCTGAAAATACCATCCGGCCGGATGTACAAATTTCTTATATAGCTCCTGCCATGTTTCAGTAGACAATGAAGATGTTATGAGATATGAGTATAATTGATAAAGAGCATCATTTCTAATGAACTTTAAGTTTTCATATCCTATTCTTGATTCACCGACAGTGAATAAATCATTCTTTGGAAATGAAAGAGTGATTTCTTGACCGAAGAACAACCTAAAGAATTCTTTAATACTTTCAGGACTTCCTTTCTTCCTGTAAAACTTGGCAAGACGAGTTGCTGCAAACCTAGGATCTCCAAATAGATCTGCCGATGTTAACTCATTACCTATCTCGAATATTAACTGATCGAGGTTTTTAAGAGATGCTGCTTGGATATCACGATTTCTATATAAGTCTTTAAGTTCCTGACCAAAATTAAAAGTTGCATCGCTGTCCATGAACTCATAGTATTTCTCCAGAAACGTATTGAACAACGGATTGTCGGATTGAAAGTATTCCGGTAATACGTCATCGATATCATCAGTCCTGATGCTGATATCTCTCCTATTGAAATCTTTTAGAGTCTTGCTCATGTCGTTATAACTGTCTCTGTATTCTGGAAGTCAATCTGTGTAGTCACCGTTAGCAACGATGTATCTATATCTATTATATAGTTTCTTAAAGGCCTGACGGTACTCTCGTTAGCAGGTCTAACCGATACTTTTAAAACTCCATTATTGTCTACGGATGTAGGAAGGAATCCAACAAGATTGACTTTTCCTGTAGCAGGTGAAAACGATCCGATATTGTCAACAACTACTTCACCGGTACTGTTTTGAATTTGAAGAGTAGTCGAGTTTAGCCTGTTCTTTATTAAGCATGCCTGAGAATTAAAGGTGAACGTGCTGGTATTTACTGTCGTGTTGACATCATCTGCAGCTGCTATAGCCATAGGGTATGCGAGCTCGTAAGAAGTTGCAGTGGTGGTTGAAGGAGTGATTCTCTGCTGAACTCTTAAATTCATTCTGGAGTTTAATATTGAATCGTCGATGTCATCAATCTCCGCAGTTAAAAGTGATCTTCTGAAAACCTTATCGAATTTCTTGAGGTTATTATTAAAGTGAGTCTGTATCTGGTCTCGAATAAGTTGAGCCGTAGCGTTTGATGTTAGGCTTGATAGATCAGGATCAAAGTTATAGAAGACATCGATTTCTATGAAAGCAAAAGTAGGATCGATAAAGATGGTATCTACACCTGCGATCGCGAGATTATCTGTCAGATTCTGTACTATCTGGTTCTTAACTTCTGTTTTCTGAGTATCGCTGAGACCTTCGATAAAGTTCAACGACACGTATACGCAGTTGTACTTAGGAGGTATGTTATCCTGGCCTCCATAGGATGTTACGTCAGTTATATTTGTTCCGTATTTAGAAAGTATCTGTGACTCATAGTCCTTGGCTGTAACAAGCCTCTGCTGAGAGGAGAACGCAGTTCTCGCGTTTAACCTTATTGATTCTAGAGATTCTCTAAGAGCTCCACCTGCAGATGAAGTTACTGTCGTGACCGAAAGAGTATATGGATTACCGTTTACCTGTATCGTCGAGTTAGCTGTAAAGGTATTCGCTCCGTTAGCATCTGATCCTGAAGAAGACAGGTAGTTGGCAACGATCTTTTCTCCGGCGGAAGGTGCCGTTCCTGTTGTCGTTCCATCTCCAAATGCTAGCTCGTAAAAACCGTTAGGAGTCTCCTTGACCTCGTAGTGCTTCGACGTCGTGTTAATCTGGACTGAGCTTCCGAGGTTTGTGTATTCATTCGAAGTACTGCTCGTAGTCGACTCGAAAACGTTGACCTGTAGAGTACTCGTGTCGATCGTGCTGTCAGGAATAACATATATCTGCCTCTCTCCGGTCTCACCTACAAAGAAAGTCTTGGTCTTCTCGGTACCTTCGAATATTGACAGGATATTAGATCCGGCGGCAGTCTTGAACGAGTATGTCCCGCTGACATCGTTGGCTGTAAATGCTTCTCTGGTCTGGAACGTGTATGTGACCTCGTCGACCGTCGCACTGAACAGAGTTCCTTTCGGAAGTGTGATCGTAGCAGGTCGACCTGAATCGGATACAGTCAACGTCAGGTTGACCGTCGCCGATGACGAGGTGATCGATCTCGGCTCGTATCCTAGAGCCTCTGCATGAGATACTATCGAAGATCTCAGCTGCGCGGTGTCGAGAAAAGTCTCGTTCAAGGCGAAGTTCGCCGTCAGCCCGTTAAAGTGAGTGTTGTATGCCAGCACGTCAAGTATGTTGTTGAGACCTGAACCCTCGAAGTCGTAGTCCGAGAACTCTGACTTGGACTTGAAGAAAGTCTTCAGGTTACTCTTAATTGACTCGAAATCTAGAGCGGTTGATTTAATCGTTGTAGCCATTCTATCTTAACCTCGCTAATGATAAGTTGAGAGTTACCTCTTCGCTGGTGCTCACGACCTTGAAGGTAACCGTAGCAGATATGTCGTAGTTGTCCGGATTCGATATGACCTTCACGTCGAGAACTTCCGCTCGAGGTTCGTATGTCACGATCGCTGACTGGATCCTCTCCTCGACCTCCTCGTCTTCGATACCGTCATTGAGCTCGAAAAGGAAGTCGCTCATGTTCCCGCCGAAGAAGGGCTGGAACGGCTTCTCCATGTAGTTCGTCATGAGGATGTTCTTGACCGACTGCTTGACAGCCGCCGCGTTCTGCTTCTTGAAGACGTCGTTGTCGACTCTCTTCGCGAACGTGAGGTCGATGTCCTTATATACGCGCTTTCTCGCTCCTACGAGAGTGAGCGTGTCCTGGTTTCCATCTTCTATCGAGAACGCCTTTGCGACCATATTTATATCCTAACTAATTTCTACTATTTATACCAGTTCTACGAGCTCGTTCACGCTCTGTACGTTGTTGTTGAACCTCGTCTCGATGTCCTTCTTAAAGCTGACTCGGTACGTGTCCGGAACGCTCGGCATGACCACGATGATCTGAGTGTTCAACGACCCGTCAGGATCGAAGGTGTCGTAGTCCATGATGATCTTCTCGTAGTCGAAGTTGTCCTTCCAGAACACGGCCAGGTCGAACGAAGTCGAGCGGTCGATCTTCCCGTCATTTCCTACCAGCTCGTACACCACCACGCGACCGTCAGAGGCCAGGTCGTTCAGGCTTCCCTGCTTCAGCGTCTCGGTAGGACCCTTCTCGTACAGCCCCTCCACGACCACGAGACGGTGGTCTCTGAACTGCCCCTCGTTGTTGATCACCGACCTGTTCAGCTCCGCCTGCAGGCTGAAGTTTCGAGCGACCTGCAGCCTTCGACTCTGGTCCAGCATCTCGAGACTCCCCGCGTCTCCGAACCCGCCGGTGAAGCGCCCGAGAGAGATCCCTGGTCCCAGCTTCGTGAACTGGTCGATACTTCCCTGCGCGTCGACGTTGAAGTTCGGGTCCGGCAGTATCGTCCTTCGAATCGCGGGAACGTGCGTAAACTTCTTGATCTGAGCGTCGACGGCACCTCCGATCGACGTCACTCCCGTCCGGACGCCGGGCAGCTTTCCCGCCGACCTGATGACTCGGTTCGGAAGAGGAGTCGCGTACCCTCCGCTCAGTATCCCCTCGGATATCTGGTGTCCTACGAAGGTCTCGTTCGCGACGTTGTTCTCGTCACGCATCTTACTTCGCACCTGGTCGATATCCAGCTTCTTTCGGTCGATGCTCTGGTTCGCGGTCTGGTCGACCTTGTTCCTCAGGTCTCCTCCCGGGTCCGTGATCACCTGCCTACGCCCGACACTCGAGTTATCGATCAGGTCCTTGATGATCGCCGACGTCGGCTGCACCGTCTGAGCCGTATTGGTAGCCGTGTTCGTATGAGACCCGGCGGACCCGCTCGCACCTATCGCTCCCGCAGTCCCGGCTGTACCTGACTGAGTCGCCGTCGCGGCGTTACCCTGTAAAGACCCGTGAAAAGTAGGAGCGGTAAACCCTTCTGTAAAAGTCCCTGACGTACCGAATATATTCTTTACGTATCCCGTTATATTAGCGCCTCCAATCGTACCGCTGTCTCCCAGTATCACAGTA
>MDSZ01180700.1_pt1 | contig 15155 bp, 19 predicted proteins | sample 811201 | NCBI WGS metagenome assembly MDSZ01 (sample SAMN05326647, study PRJNA326480) | marine metagenome | isolation source: seawater | place: Indian Ocean: North | collected 2010
AACCTGTAAAAACTACAGTACAAAAATCTTATGATGAACCTAAAGTTTTACCTGAACCTGTTTTTAGTGTTGAGGATGAAATAACTAATGCTAGAGAGATACAAAACGATGAAATGATTGATAATGTGATTATTGATTTAGATAATCAAATTTCATTACAAGAACCAGAAATACAAGAAAAATTAAAAGAACTTAACATTACGTCAGAAAGAATGGCTTATGTTTTACCATTAAGTAGAGAAACAAAAGATTTTATGATGAAAATGCAAATGGAAGGAATTAATTTACCTCATCTAATGATAATGTATAATAACATTAAAACTTTATATCCGGCAATTCAACAAGGTACAGGGTTAGAAAAAAATAAAATGTTACCCCTAAATAAAATGATAAATTATAATGAATTTTGGGAATGGACAAAAAAATTATGGGCTAATGCGAGTCCTTGGTTAAAGTCTAAGTTTATTGGAACATATCCAGAATTGGATAGGTCTACACTTTTACCCTAACATTTATAAAAACGAATATATTTATAATAAAAAGAAATATTATGAGAACAAGTTCAGAAATTAAAAGAAACAATATTAGAAAGGCTAATCTAATGATGGAGTCAAATACTAGAAGAAATAAAGGACAGGTTGCAAATCAGTTTGGTTTATATGAACAATGTGCACCGGCTAGAGACCTTGAAGGGGAATATATGGGAGCACCTATGGGAACAGAACCAATGATGGATACAAGTTTTGATATGATGGGTGATGATATGTTAATGGATTTTGATGTAGAAATTATGGATGATGACGATATGCCAATGGGTGATGATATGATGTTATTTATGATGCAAGAAGACAAAAAATCAAAACCAGATTTTTTAGATTTAGACGGAGATGGAGATAAAACTGAACCAATGAAAAAAGCCGCTAAAGATAAGATGGACGAAAAATCAGGTTGTGGTAGTAAAAGAAGTTATAAAGAAGCTTATATTGGAGGACGTGAGCAAACAGATTATTGTTGTGATAGTATGAGACCATGTTGCACAGACCCTAACCATCCTAATTATGATGACATACACCCACTGGGACATGGGTATGGTAAAGTTGACCACTCAGATAGAGATAATTTCGATGGAAGAAAGTCTAGAGTAATTGGTGTTGATTCTGATATTGAAGACCAAAGATTACAAAAAGAAAATTATAAAGCAGTTTCTGCAACACCATCTAGAGATTCATGGGGTAATAAGTACAATAATATTTTAACTGAAGCAAACCAAGTAAACGGTATTAAGTCTTTAATGCAAAGAATGAAAAAAGTCATTAGATAAAATGCGTAAACTAATCGTTACAGAAAGACAGCTTAATTTAATAGCACAAAATGTAATCACAGAACAATATGAAGAAGAAAGTGATACATTAATACCTTATTGTGATTGTGTAGATGGTACTATACAATTTGCATGTGATAGTTGTGATAATTGTTGTGTAAATAATGGTGGATGGGTAGAAAATACTAATATGACGGCACCAATCGTTGGAATGGGAGATGTTTCTTATTCTTATGATGATGGGCCCATCGAAACTTCCAACTCAAGTTCATCATTTGGTTACGTAGAACCTAGTTAATCATCATAACTATCGTACAAATCTAAGTCCTCTTCTCTTTCAGAACACTCATCTTCTAAGAATTCGATTTGCTCTTGCAAATAATCAACTAATTCTCTTAAACACGAAGTACTAGGACATTTATCTTTTACAGAAGAAATCATATCACCAACTTCACTAAAATCTATATTATTACCGTAAAACATTTTATTAAGTTTTTAATTTTAATTTATTTATATGTATTAAATATAGAATAAAAATTAAAAGTATTAACGAGATAAAAAAATGAAGATAAAAACTAGTAAATATAGGGTTTTTAACACTAAAAGATATTTATAGTAAGATATGAAGAGAAAGAGAAAAAATACAAAGTTAAGATTAATGTCTATCATTACAGAACGTATTACGGATTTTGTAAATGCGGACGATTATGATATTTTAGATTTGGGAGATATAGAACCAAAAACTAAAAAACAAATAACAGAGGAACAACTTAATGAGTATATTGAAGAAATACCAATAGATGAAGAGGTTGGTTTTATTACCATACGAGAGATGAGAAAAATAATTAAAGATTTAATTAAAACCGGTATTGATGAAGAATATTAATGAAGAGATAAAAAGAATCAAAAATTTAATGGGTTTAACTGAACAGGAGGCTCATAATAATTTTAATCGAATGTATATTAACAACAAATCTATTAGTAGAGGTGGTGTTATCTACCAAGAACAAGATTTAGAGGGGGATAATAATCCTGTAAGTACAGTTAGGGATACTGAGATAAAAAATAATATTGAAGTTAATAAACAACAAGAATTACAAAGACAGCAAAAAGTTTTACAAAAAAAGATAGAGGACGAAGAAATTAAAAAACAAGAAGAAGAAATAGAAAAGTTAAAAAAGGAGAAAAAGGAAGCTGAGCAAAGAGCAGAAGAAGAGAAAAAAAATAAGGAGTTAGAAGCGAGACTCGAAAAACAAAGAACATAAAAACCTATGAAAAAGTTATTTACAACATTATTAACTATTTTAACACTAACTTTAAGTGCTCAAAATGATACTTGGATAAATCTTAAAATACAATTTGATAATTATCCAGAAGAAATTTCATGGCAGTTATTCCAACTGGATACCTTATCATCTAATAATTTACTTATTGCTGAAGGGGGACCTTATAATACAGCGCCAAACCAATCAATCGTTAATGAATTTATACCAGGAATAAACTCAAATGAAACTTATATTTTAGAAGTTGATGATACTTTTGGTGATGGATTAAATTGGCCTTTGAATTTCATAGGGTATATACATTTATTTAATAACTGTGAAGATACTATTTCATATGTAGAAGGAAATTTTGGGTCATTTTTTGGTGACACAATTACTGTATCTCCTTGTAATTCACCACCCCTTGGTTGTCCAGACCCGTTAGCGACTAACTATGATTCACTTGCACAATATACAGATATGGGGGTATGTATTTACCCACCTTGTACTTCTGGTTTAGATACTCTTTACGTTGAACCATTCTGTGATAACGGAACCTCAAAATTATACTGGCAGTGGTCAGACCAAACAGACACTAATCCTAATTGTGGGATTATTGGTTATTATAGAGGAACAGACTTAAATAACCTACCATTTTATCCTTGGCCATCTAACTGGCCTCAAGGAGGATTAACAACGACAATTAATCAAACATCACAGGGACAAATGCATTATTTTTATGCGATGCTAGGTGATTCTACTTTAACCGACACCCTATCAATCATGCCAATAGATTGTATATTAGGGTGTACCGACTCCACAGCTATTAATTATAATCCATGGGCAAATGAAGACGACGGTAATTGTCAAAGTACACAAGGGAATTGTAATTATGGAGAAACTTGTGTTAGAGTAATAGTAACACCTGATTCTTATGGTGAAGAAACTTATTGGTCACTCACCGATACCGTTACAGGGACTGTATTAGGTTCTGTAAATCCTGGATTCTATTCAACACCAGGAGTTCCCGTAACCACTAACGTATGTGCACCAGAAAATTCAGTACTACAATTTACATTGAATGATGATTATGGTGATGGTATGTGTGGAACTTGTTGGGGAGGAATAGATGGTTCAGTTTTGGTTGAAGCTTGTGGAGATACTATAGCACATATTGGTCCACCCACACCTATGGATTTTGGGAGTGATACAACTTTTGTTGCGGTACCAGCACCAATATGTGTTACAACAGGACCTGTTATAGGATGTATGGACCCAGGTTACGTAGAATACTTACCGACAGCAACCCAACAAGATTCTAATTCATGTATAACTCCAGTTCAGTTAGGTTGTATTGACCCAATGGCATTTAACTATGACCCAACTGCTAACCAACAACTTATAACCCCAAGTTGTACTTACACCTTAAGATTATTAGATGGTGCTGGTGACGGATGGTTTGGGTCTTGGATAGGAGTAACACAAGGAGACTCTATTATAGGTGAATTTACTATGACACAAGGAGATACTTTAGATATCCCTATCGTGTTAGATGCGATAAAACCAGCAAAAATATACTTTTTTACGGTGGGGAACTCAGTTTCAACAGCAAGTCAATGTGGAGTACAATTAATAAATCCTATGGGACAAACTACATTCTATGCGGGTTCTAATCCATGGACGGACCCCATTATACCTTTCCCTTTTGTTTATACAACAATCCAAGATTGTGGCAATAGTTGTATACCTACAATTCCAGGATGTATGGACTCCTTAGCGTATAACTATAACCCAATGGCTAATGTACCAGATACAATTTTTCCGTGTTTTTTTAACCCAGGTTGTGTAAGTCCAGCTTATTTAGAATATCATACTTATTTAGATTCTGTTGGTGTTGCACCAGATTTCTTAGACCCACTTTCTTGTCAAAACTTAGCAATATTTGGTTGTATGGATACAACTATGTTTAATTACGACCCTTACGCAACAGTACAATGGACTTCAGCCACAGACTCAACCAACCCTTGTGTGGCGATGATATATGGTTGTACAGATGCGACAGCACTAAATTATGACCCCCTAGCAAATACAGAAGACTATACTTGTATCCTACCAATCTACGGATGTATAGACTCAACTATGTTTAATTATAATCCATTGGCAAATACGGATAATGGTACTTGTATTCCATTTATTTACGGTTGTACGGACCCTTCGGCTATGAATTACGACGCAACTGCTAATACAGATGATTTTAGTTGTATTGCGTATGTGTACGGTTGTACAGATAGTACCATGATGAATTATGACCCTAATGCTAATACTGACAATGGAACCTGTATTCCATTTATATATGGATGTACTAATCCAGTGGCATTAAATTACGACCCTCTAGCAAATACAGACGACTTTAGCTGTATCTTACCAATATACGGTTGTACAGATTCAACAATGTGGAATTACAATTCTTTAGCTAATGTAGACAATGGAACATGTGAACCTTTTATTTATGGTTGTACTGACGTCGTTGCATCAAACTTTGACCCTCTTGCAAACACTAATGATAATAGTTGTTATTACGCACCAGGTTGTACCGACCCACAATATTTAGAATTTTATTCCCAAGGATTTACGGCAGACTTTGATGACGGTAGTTGTTTAACACCAGTTGTTTATGGTTGTACTGACCCAACAATGTTTAACTACAACCCTAACGCTAATACCGATAATGGTTCCTGTGAACCATTTGTATACGGATGTACCGACACCACTATGTTTAACTATGACCCAACAGCAAATACCGATAATGGTACCTGTGTGGCATTTATATACGGGTGTATGGACCCAACGATGTTTAATTACGACCCACTTGCTAATACAAATCAAGTAAGTGCAACGGATATAACCAATCCATGTATACCTATTATTTACGGATGTACAGATTCTACAGCATTTAATTACGACCCAAATGCAAATACAGATAATGGTACGTGTGAAGCGGTGGTATTAGGGTGTACAGACGAATACGATTTTCCAGGATACTTATACACAACTTACCCTAATTATTTACCTGGATTTACTACTGTAATGACATATAATGTTGACCCATTAGCGAATACAGATGACGGTAGTTGTCTATATTATGATAATAATACTGTAACAGGGGCGGGCACACCTTATTGGTTAAATGATTCATGTTACGCGTGGGTAGTCTATGATGTGGACCCATATTGTATGACTAATCAATGGGACGCGTTCTGTCAATCACAATACGATTACTGTGAGTTTGGAACACCACTAGAATTAAATGATTTTACTAGGGACCAAATTTTAATATTCCCTAACCCAACTAAGGACAATATAATGATAAAATCTCCAGAAGAAGTCAATATCACACTTTATGATTTGTTAGGTAATGTAATAACTAAAATATATTCTACGAAAGAAGAGTCACTAGATATGACAAGTTATTCTGCCGGTATTTATAATATACAGTTAGAATATAAAGGAATAATAATAAATCATAAAGTAGTAAAACAATGAATAAGGTAAATAATTTTGTAAAAAACAATATTTTTACAGTTTATATAGGCATCCTATTAATTTTTTTTATGTTGATGTTAAGTGCGTGTGAAAAAGAACCTATAGAACCTTATGTTGAACCTGAAGCTATTAACCCTACTGAAATTAATGGGACTTGGGAAATAACTAAATTTTATTTTTTAGAGGAGGGGTTTAGAATAGATTTGTCCGCTTGGGTCGTCTATGTTGATGACTCAACAACAAATATAGGTACTGTTTCTTTTGAAGATGTTAATAATAATGACGTGGCTAATTTTGATTTAATATACGGTACAAGAGCAGAAGGATACGAACCTACTATGAGATGGGGAGACAATCATAATTCAGCATTGCAAGACTCATCAATACTAGGGTGGAATTGGAGAGCTGAAAAACCTTTATGTAATATAACAGAATATGTGTTTGATTATAACCCAGCACAATATTACCTAGGGTTAAATAACGAAGAATGGACTACAACATATAAAACAGAAAATAAATGGATAATTGAAAATTATAGACACTACAATAACGAACTACAATTGACAGGTGAACACTTTCAATATAGACAACTAACTTTAGAAAAATAGATTTTATGGCAACTACAAAAGCAGAAGGATTTTTACAAAAAATTGACCCACAAATGTGGTTAACTCTTATTGGGTTTGTATTCACATTAGGTTTAATTTACGGAGAATTCCAACAAATGAAAAATCAAATTCATATCTTTGAAGAAAAACAAAAAATGTTTGACACGGATTTTGAACAAGAAACAAAGATGGTACTTGAAAAATTTGTAACCTTAGAAGAAAAATTAGAAGCAGAGATACAAGTAGTAGAAGAAAGACTTAATAAAAAAATTAAGACGATTAATACTCTTGAAGATAAAGTCTTTGCGATAACCAAAGAAATAGATGTGGAATTTAAAAAAATAGAAATGCAAATAAAAAATCTAGGTGGTCATGATATAACTAAAGAATAATATGAAAAAATTACTATTAATATTAATTATATTACCACTCTGTACTTTTGCACAAGTAGACACCACCCAAATAACTTTAAAACCTAATTGGTTTCAGACTAACGTTATTGAAGGACTAGAAATATACTTTGCGGGGACTTACGGAAGACCAAATGATTTTTCTGACCAAAGTCTTTTAGATGATTATGGTTTTACCATAGGTTTTAAAAAGAAAGCCAGTGAACTATGTATAACTTGTCCTAAAAATGAATTTGGTAGAAAAGACGACGAATTAAAAGCCGATGAAGATAAAGAATCTTATGCGTTTAATAAACAAGGATTAGAGTATAGAGTTACATGGAGTTATTTTAGAGATGATAATAAACCTTTTAGGGAGGCTAGACAATCCGCTCGTTACACCAAACTTTTTAAAAAATGGGGTGTATGGGCAGAAATAGACCATAGAGATGTTATATTTGATGATATAACAGAATCAGGGTCCAACCAACAATATGTAAAAGGTGGGGTTAGATTATTATTTAGAGCAACAGATTGGTTAAATATAACTGGGGGTATTAACGCTAGGACCAATCCTTTTGTTTCTTACACTAATGAATTCATTAATTGGTATGAAGGTGCATCTTGGGATACACAGTCTTCAGCACAAAATGTTTTTTATGATTTTAATAATGATGGGGTTTGGGAAGATTCAGAATTAGTAGGTACATATACGGAAGTTTTAGACCCTGTCCTTAATGAACCTTATATAACTAATAGATATAATGCTAAAAAAGAAATATGGGTAGCTTCCGCGTCCCCTGTTGTAGGTTTAGATTTTCTTACAGAATCAAGAGTATACTTTTTTAATTTATTTATTAATGTTTATCCATATCCTTATGATGTTATTAGACCCGAAATTGAATATGCCTATTCAGGTAATGATGTTGAATTAAAAGCATTTGGTATGGAAGCCGATTGGGCACCAACTGAATCTATAACAGAATTTGACGCTGGATTAGTCGTAGGATTAAAAATAGGAAAAGGATTTTCAGCTGAACTAAATGGTGAAATTTCTAATTACTATGGAGTATATAATTATAGAACACAAATTGGATTGAAATACAAAATAAAGTGACATGCAAATCAACACTAAGCCCATTCTCAAAATCTTCGGAATCTACTTATTAATTTTATTTTTTCTTATTATTAATTCAGGGAAAGTAAATGCTCAAACTATAACCATACAAGACCAACAAACGTTGGAACCTATACCTTTTGTTAATATATCATCCTATCAAATGTTAACGTCAGAAACCAGTAATGGTTTTGTAACTGATTCGATTAGGGTTGGGACTACCACAGACATAAACGGTCATGCTGATATTTCAGAGTGGTCAGACGATATGTTATTGCATATTTCTTTTCTTGGGTATGAAAAAAGAAAAATAACAAAGGGAGAAATATTAAAAAAGAATAATGTCGTTTTTTTAAGAGAAACTGCACTTTACCTAGAACAAGTTGTAGTCTCAGGTAGTAAGGTGAGAGAAAGAAGAGAGGATGTAGCATATACTATTGAGTCTATAGACAGAAAAAGTATTGAAAGAGCGAATGTTAATCAAACACCAGACCTTTTAACACAAACCAATGGAGTTTCTATTCAAAAGTCTCAGTTAGGTGGAGGGTCACCTATCATTAGAGGATTTGAAGCTAATAGAGTATTATTAGTAGTAGACGGTGTAAGGATGAATAATGCAATTTATCGTTCAGGACATTTACAAAATAGTTTAACTGTAGATGCAAATGCGGTTGAAATAGTGGAAGTAGTGTTTGGTCCCTCATCTACAATATATGGAAGTGACGCACTTGGTGGGGTTATACATTTTTATACTAGAAAACCACAATTTAGTAAAAATAGTAAGACATTTCATCAGACCAGAGTATCAAGTAGGTTAGCTTGGGTAGATGAAAGTATGTCATTCCACATAGACCATAATGTAGGTTGGAAGAATGTTGCTAACTTTACAAGTTTTACTTGGACATCTTATGGTGATTTAATTATGGGACAAGAAAGAGACCATGGATATAGTGATTGGGGACTCGTTAATAATTATGTAGATGAGAATGACCAAATGATTGAAAATGAAAATCCTCACATACAAGTAGGTACAGGATATGAACAATACGACCTATTAAATAATTTAACTTGGAAAGCCTCTAATGATTGGATTTTCAGGTGGAACACTCAACTATCAACCACAACAAATATCCCAAGGTACGATAATCTACAAGACTATAAAGATGGGGTTTTAAAATGGAGTGAATGGAGTTATGGTCCTCAAACTAGATTTTTTACCTCTATAAACGCAAATCATTATGCAACTACGAAGTTATACGACCAATTCAAAATAACAGGAGGATACCAGTTCATAGAAGAAGATAGAATCACTAGAAAATATCAAGCGGTGAATTTTAATAATACTTATATAGATGTTCACGTAGGGAGTCTTAATTTTGATTTTGTAAAAAAGAAACTATTATATGGATTTGAGGTGGTAAATAATCAAGTAAAATCTAGTGCTACTGAAGGTACACAACCAAGATATCCGTCAGGTGGTAGTGATTTATCTTCCGTCGCTGCTTACACCACCTATAAACATCATTTTTCAGAAAAGTTTATATTAGCGGGTGGTCTAAGATATTCTTTAGTTTTTGCAAACATGACTTTTAATGATAGTGACCCAGTATTCGTTACAGATAAAATAAACTCTACTAATGCCGCACTTACTGGAAATATAAATTCTGTATTTAAGCCTGGAAATGGATGGAAGTTTGATGTTATCGGTAGTACTGGGTTTAGAGCTCCTAACATTGATGACTACGGTAAAGTATTTGTTAAGAGAGGTGATATGGTTATCCCTAATCCTGACCTTACTCCTGAATATGCATACAACGCGGAGACTAGTATAACTAAATCATGGAAAAGATTTGGGGTTTCTGGAACACTATACAATACATGGTTAAGAGACGCAATAACAAAACAAGATTTAGGATACACCCAAATCCATGAAGATGAAGAAGTTAATGTTCAAACATTAATGAATACAGATGAAGCTTACGTGAGAGGGGTTTCTCTAACTGGAAAATGGGACGCAATAAGTGGTATTGAAAACTTAGGATTATACTTTGAAGGTTCATTTAATTATCAAAAAGGATACGACATTTCAAACGATGAACCGCTAGGTCATATACCCCCAGTCTATGGTAGATTTGCCACTAATTTAAAATTCGGAAAACTTGAGACTAAATTGTGGTGGAATATTACAGCAGCTAAAACTTTAGAAGAGTCTAATAACGCAACCGACAATACAGACTTAGCTACAGAAAATGGGTGGCCAGCGTGGACCACCTTTAATATAAGTACAGTGTACAAATTTAATGATACTTGTACTATACAAATAGGGTTGGAAAATTTATTAGACCAACACTATAGAACATTCGCTTCAGGACTTTCAGCTCCAGGAAGAAATGTGATAATAAAATTACAATATAAATTTTAAAAAAGATGGATTGGAAAAAATTAGGTACGAAAGTACTAGACTATTTAAAAGACTATGGACATCATGCATTACTATTATTCGCTGGTTGGGAATTGAAATCAGCAGATTGGATGGTATTTATAGGCTCTATTACAATCTGGGTTCTTATCAATGAGATAAGAAAATATACCAGAGGATAAAATTAATAAAAAAACAAAAAAATGAATTTAATTAAAAAATATGCAGGACACTTATTGTTATTTGCTTATACATGTGAAGTTATAAACGGAGACCATTTAGTAGCACAGGCTTTATTATTAGGTTGGATTGTGTGGAAAGAGTGGTTATGTAATTGTGCAGCATGTAAAGGCGATAAAACTTGTTGTAAAAATAAATAAAAATGAATACAGCACGAATGCTTATAACTTTTGGAGTTTTAGTTATTTTTGCATGGTTAGTATACCTTATATTCTTTGAGGAGGTTACGGGGACAACCCGTGACCTTCTTTTTATTCTTGTAGGGGGATTTTTGAGCTCCTTTCAAAATATTATAGACTTTTGGTTTAAGAAAGATAAAAAAGAATGTAAAGATGATTAATTCATCTTATTTTTAAGAATTCTTACGAAATCTTGTTGTATGTCCTTAGTTAATTGAACAAAAGGTGTGGGTGGTTTATTAGGGTCATATCTATATGAACCTTGGGGGTCACGCTTTCCACGTTTATATAAATTAAGACCTGAAATGTTTGTTATACATTTATGACCTCCAGAATTTTCTTGTACGATATCCCAGAACGGAACACCTATTCTATCTAAAACAGCTTTTTGTTTTTCAGACAGTTTAGGCCATGGAGTATTCATTATCCCCTCAACCATATTATAATACTTACTTTCTACAGATGGAAGTGATTCCACATTATCACCATAAAATGCAAGTAAATCCGTCATACGAAAACCTATACTATTTTCTTTAACTTTTCCTTCATTAACTCTTTTTATAACAGATAAGGGAACAACATAACTTGTCATTATTTCTTCATACTCACCCAATACTTCTTGAGCGATTTCACCTAAATTAACACCCTTTAATGCTCTATCACCTTTAAAAGGATTACATGAGGCTTGAACTAGTCCCATTGGCCACGCGATAACTAAAAAGTCAGCGTCAGGATATAATTTAAAAGGAGTATATCTATCATAAGAACCCGCTTTAAACATTCTACCCCCTCCATATTGTACTATAATTCCATCTTCATACCTTACATTTTCTGATTCAGACTGCTTCTCAATGTAGTCTGCTTGATGGATAGCCATCTCTTCAGGTGTCGCGAATCCACTTTCTTTAGCGAATTTTAATATATTTCGATAAATACTAGTCAAAGAAGGTGAAGAATTCATAACTAAGTATTCTAAAAATCCAGGTTTATTTTTATAAGCTAATAATAGTTTATTAGTTAATAGTCCTAACATTTCTTTATTTTTAGGTACACTACCTTCACTATCCATTTTGTATATATAATTCATTACCTCATCAGGTGTTATACCATGTCTAGCATAATCTGCACTATCTACCGTTGATATGAGTTGTACATCTTCATTAGGGAATATATCCCCTGGACTAACAATTTGAGATACTGTTTCTACATTAGAACGAGCCCCTCTAAATTGAGTAGAGGTATCATCCTCAACTCCTACTTGACTATCATGATGGTCCGTATGTATGGTAAAAATAGGTTTACCATGAGCAAAATCTACTAGAACTGGCATGACATCTCCCTGAGCTTTTGGTTTTTGTACAGAAAATTCCTTATCTCCATATTGTATAACGTGACTATCAATAACATTTATTCCGTAAGATTCTAAATAATTCTTCATTGCTAATGCAGTGGTAACACCATCTAAGTCTTGATGAAAATATATTTCTGCTTTGGGATATCTATCTGCTAAAGCATTAATATTTCTAATACCACTTTCGGTTAAAACAACATTATGTAATATATTGGATAGTTTCATTATTTATAAATATCATATACAACCACCAGAAGAACAAAATAGGTTAGCCGTTGACTCTCTTCTCTCTTTATGCCCCCAGTCTCCTTTTCTAATGGTTTCCGAAGCTTTTTTATAGTTACCTTTTTCTATATCCACAATTAATGTAGGGGAGTGAATAAATGCGTTACACCCTATATTATATACGATATCAATCATCGCACGATACATACCAATAGTCAGTAATCTATTATTTTTATCTCCTTTTTTAGCTCTAGATTGCCAACTTTTTATACATCTTGCGGCCTCATTAATATCTGGTACTGTCAAAGATTGTGCTATAGATAAAGTCATTTCTTTTCCAGTATTTAAATATTCTTTAATAATAGCTGGGTCGGTAGTCCCAAACCCAATAGTTAAAGTACCATACTTAGTACCTCCAGTGTATTTGACAGGCCTTCCTTTTTCCCATTTTCTTTTGTCATCATAAACATAAGGAATATGATTACCATAAACATCCCCCTCCCATTTTCTTACGTAATCAAATAATTCTTGTCCAGCATAGTTACCAGACCCTTTTTGAAAATCTAAAAAAGAAGGTTTTGTTTCTTCTAATAAAAGTGATAATGTATGAAGTAATTTCATACCTATAAATATTATTTAGTGTGTAAATTGTGGGATTTGTTCAAAAGAAAAGTGAAAGGCATTAGGATAAAAATCCTTAACATGTTAAATATTTTAAATAAAAGATTAGTTCTAACAATTCTAACACTTATGGTGTATCTTTTTCCTGAGGTTATAGGTAAAGCTCCATGCCATGATTTAGGGTTCAATCCACTAAAAATGTACCCATTACCTACCCCTACATCTTTTACTCTTAAAGTTTTATTTAAAAGTGGAAAAGAAGTGCCTCCACCTTTAAAATCCTCATTGAGATAAATTAAAACAGTGTAATCGTCACCATCATAATGAAAAGGCATGGAAGGACTCGTTTTAGTAGTGTATCTACAGGCAAAACTTTTTTTGACTTCACTAAAACCTAATAAGGGGGAAAATTTAGATAAAATATTTTCCGAAATTCTTTTCTCTAACAACTCATGGATATAAGGAAAATCTTTAGTAAGGTTGGATTCCGAAGCTGAAATATACTGTTCTCCGTTTTCAGTAGAAATTTTAAATTTATTTTTTTCAGATTCAAACCATTCACAAATGACTCTACATTCATCTTTAGAAAGTACCTCGACTCTACTTAACTTCATTCTCTATTTTATTTATTTCTCTATTAAGATACCACGCAGCTTTTTTTAGGTCTTCTTTTTTATTTAGTTTTTTATCTGCTCTGGCAATATACTTCACAGTGTTCCCTAAATTAAAATTCAATCCCCACGCATCAATTACTTTAATAGCTTCATATGTATTATTTTCACCCCCATAATGTATAGGATGGTCGACCATTTCTTTTTTTCTATTTTCCTCTCTATTAAATTCTATTATTTCTTCTTGTGTGGGGTACTTATCCCATTGAGTTCCAGGACTGACTATAGGATTCCCATATTCATCTTTATCCCACTGTGTACCAGGACTAATTCTAGGGTTACTCTTTTTTGCCATCCTTATTTGATTCACCTACAGGGTTTAAAATTTTTTTATATTCTTTTTCCATATCATCCACCATTTTAAGAACCTTTGTTTGTAACTTAGAAATTTCTTTTACATCACTTTTTAATACTGATAATAATTCTACTTTAGTTTCTATATCTCCCGGTAGAACTAAAACCTTATAACCAAAATCATTTTGTAACTTTTGAGCAAAAGCTTGCAGTTCATTCATAGGTGGTACCCTTAATAGTTGAACCACGAGAATGGGTTCATATTTCTCTAATAATTCTTTATTGTCCATTTTCAATTTTATTTTTTAGTATTTTAATTATTTTTTTTCTAGTTTCTTCAGGGTCAAACTTTTCCTCATACATTAAATCAGTAACTTCACTTGCAATCCCCATTTCAGCCACAATAGCATCACATCCTCTATACCATTCCATAACACCCTCGACACCATTATTTTCATAAGCGTTAATCAACATTTCAGCGGATATATGTCTTCTATGGAAACCCATTATCTTAATTTCATTTTTGTTAAACCTACTTCCCTCCAATCGTACTCTTTAAAACCTTTATCTCTTTCTAGTGAAACTGCATGAGCTTTTGTTTTACTTCCTTCATCATTAATTAATACTCTACCTGAATCTGCATAACCCATTAATAAAATATCATAGGGTATTCCAAATCTTTGTAAATCTTTTTCTGTTTTTTCTCTTAAGGATTCTCTTCTACCAGTTATAATTATTATTCTAGAACCTTCCATTTCCCATTGATTCATTTGTTGTATGACCCCTGGTAATGGTTCTACTCGATTATTAGTTACTTCTGGGGTACCCCCTTGGTACTTGAAGATTGTTCCGTCTATGTCACAAATTATTGTTTTCATTTTTTTATGTTTTACCTGAAAAATTAAAACATAGTTG
>MDSZ01012981.1_pt1 | contig 15154 bp, 17 predicted proteins | sample 811201 | NCBI WGS metagenome assembly MDSZ01 (sample SAMN05326647, study PRJNA326480) | marine metagenome | isolation source: seawater | place: Indian Ocean: North | collected 2010
TCCATATATAACAGGATATCAAACATTTTATCAGGATATGTTTAAGAGAATTTATAAAGTAACTTATATCTCTGGAATTTTATTATCAATAATAATATTAATTATATATAAATTTTTCGAAAATAATTATCTAAAAAAAATTAGTATAATTTATATTGCATTTTCAATATTTAACCTTTTAGAGCCGTTTCATCGAATTGGGTTTTCTATCTATAAGCACAGTTCATGGGCACATTTATTTCTTTCGATTGTTATAGGAGTCACAATATTCTACTACCTAATTATTTCGATATTCAATTCTATTAAAACCAGAAAATTTGAAAAATTCAAATTATCGTTTTTTATTCCAATGGTATTTCTAATTATGATTCCTATTCATATTAATTATGAAATTTACAAGAGACATTCCGGATCTTCTCGGTCGTACGACTCACCTTTCAAAGATATTTTGATCAACTATGCTCAAGAAAATAAAAAATTGGTTGATTATGCGAAAAAAAATAAAAAAAGACTATCAATCGTTGATGATAGAGTTCATACAGGCTGGAGTTTTAATATAACTACTTTATACGGTATGTATTCTGCTTTGACATATGGTTATCCCCCAAGACATGCAGAATGTAACTTGGTTGATTGGCAATTATCCTATGGAGATAATTTATTAATAGCTGTTTTTACAGAAAAGAGTGTAATTGAAACAAATAATTTATTAATAAGTCTTACAAATAAGTGTAAAAACAATAATAACTTTATTTTTATTGAAGAATTATCAAAAAATATAAAACTCTTTAAGATAAATGAAAAAAATTAAAAAAAAAATTTTAGTTACAGGTGCTGGTGGCTATATTGGAAGTATTTTAGTTCCAATGCTCATAAAAAAGAATTTTTTTGTCATTGCTGTAGATAAATTTTTTTTTGGAAAAACTTTAAAAAATAATAAAAATTTAAGAATAATTAAAATTGACTGCAGAAATATAAATAAAAATTTATTTAAAAATATTTATTGTGTAATTGATTTAGTTGCTATTTCAAATGATCCTTCAGGAGATGAATTTTCTAAATTAACATGGGAAACTAATTTTAAGGCAAGATTAAAAAATGCTGAAATTTCAAAAAAAATGGGTGTAAATAAATATATCCTGGCATCTACATGCTCAGTTTATGGAAATCAAAAAATTGTTGTAAATGAGAATAGTAAAGTTAAACCATTAACAATTTATGCTAAATCTAATTTAAAAGCTGAACAAAACATTATTAAACTTAAGTCAAATAAATTTAATATTATAATTTTAAGACAAGCAACTTTATTTGGATTTTCTCCAAGAATGAGATTTGATTTAGCAATTAATGGAATGACAGAAGGAGTTTATAAAAATAAAATACTACCAATTATGAGAGATGGCCAACAATATAGACCTCTCTGTCATGTAAAAGACACATCTAGACTTATGTGTCATCTAATAAATTTTAATTATAAAAAATTTAATGGTGAAATATTCAATGTTGGCTCAAAAGAATGTACTAAAAAAATTATTGAGCTTGCCAAAATTGTTATAAAAAATACTTATAATAAATCAAAGCTTGAATGGTATGGAAACCCTGACCATAGATCTTATAGAGTATCATTTAAAAAGCTGAAAAAACTTAAATTCAAAACTATTTATAGCCTTGATTATGGCGTAAGAGAGATGTTTAATTTACTTAAAAAAAAATTTATTAAGAAAAATATTCAAACGATTACTTTAGATTGGTATAAACATCTAAAAATAAAAAAAAAATTTTTAAGTTAAAAGCATGATAACAAAAGGCATTATCCTTGCAGGTGGTAAAGGAACAAGATTAAGACCTATATCTAATTATATATCTAAACACTTATTGCCAGTCTATAACAAACCAATGATTTATTACTCTATTTCAGTTTTGATATATGCCGGGATTAAAAGTATTTTAATTATTTGTAATGAAAGTGATATCCTTGTTTATAGAAAACTGACTAAACCTATATCAAAAAAGCATAAAGTAAATTTTAAGTTTAAAATACAACAAAACCCAGTTGGGGGTATTGCTGAAAGTTTTTTAATTGGATCTGACTTTATTAAAAATACTGACAAAGTAGCTTTAATGTTAGGTGATAATTTTTTCTATGGTAGAGAATTTCCAGCTTTACTAAAGAGAACACTTAAAGATAAAAAATCTTATGTATTTTTGTGTCCAGTTAAAAATCCAAAAGAATTTGGAATAGTTTATTTAAATAAAAAAAATAAAATTATTAAAATAATTGAAAAACCAAAAAATAATTCTAGCAATTTAGCTGTAACTGGTTTGTATATTTACAATAGCAAAGAATTAAAAAATGTAAAAAAACTAAAAAGATCAAAGAGAGGGGAATTAGAAATCACATCTTTAAATAATATTTTAATTAAAAACAAACAATTGAATTATATCTATCTTGGTAGAGGAATTACTTGGTTTGATATGGGGACATTTGAAAAGCTTTACGAATGTTCAGAATTTATTAAGCTAATTGAAAACAAACAAGGTTTTGAAATATCTAAATTAATTTAATGAATTTAGAAGAATTTATAGAAACTAATTATCCACTAAATAGTTTATTAAAATATGCAGCAGAAGATGATAAATTAGAAATAATAAAATATTACGAAAATGCAAAATCTGATGCAAAATTTGGATATCTTTCAATCAAAAATTATCTTAATAAAAATTGTAATATTTTAGAAATAGGTGGTGGGCTACATTTTCTTTCTTCATATCTAGAATATGAGGGATATAAAATACAATCCATAGAATGTGGTGGTTTCCAGAATTATATAGATAGAATGAGAGAATTTATTTTATCAAAAAATAAAAGTATAAAAATTCATAATCAAACATTAGAGAAATATGCAATAAATTCTGAAGAAAAATTTGATTTTATTTTTTCAATAAATGTTCTTGAACACGTTGATAATATTGAAAATCATTTAAGAAAATCGATCTCTTTACTAAAAGACAAAGATAGCAGAATGTTAATTAGGTGTCCTAATTATTCTTTTCCTTTTGAATCACACTTTTATACATTTTTTATTCCGTTTGCTCCATCTTATACTTTAAAAAAAATAAAAAAAAAAAAATTAATAAAGAAATTTGGACCGAAAACATATCATCGAATAATTGATTCATTAAATTTTAATTGTACTTTTACTTATATTCAAAAACTTAATTTAAATATATTTTACATCAATCCATTTTCAGAGATAATCAAAAGAATTAAATATGATCAAAAATTTGCATCTAGAATATTATCAAATTATTTTGTAAAAATTATATATTTAATTTTAACTACAACTAAATTAAATAAAATTGTTGAAAAAATATTTCCTCTTAGATTTTTTCCATATTTAATAATGTTGATAAAAAAATAAATTATGAAAATGATTAAATATAACGTAGCTAAGGTTTTTAATAATGAGATAAAAAATATACAGAAAGTTGTAAAAAATAATCATTATTCCATGAATGGTAATTTTACAAAAAAATGTCAACAATGGATTGAAAAAAATTTAAAAGTTAAATCTTCGATCCTAACAAATTCATGTACAGCAGCTTTAGAAATGATTGCAATATTAATGAATTTGAAAAAGGGAGATGAGATTATTATGCCTTCTTACACATTTGTTTCAACTGCAAACGCTTTTGTATTGAGAGGAGCTAAGCCAGTTTTAGTAGACATAGAGGAAAACACTTTAAATATCGATGAACATAAAATAGAAGCTGCAATTACAAAAAAAACAAAAGGTGTAATTGTTATACATTATGGTGGAATAAGTTGTGACTTAGATAAAGTTCGTAAAATTACAAAAAGACATAAAATTTTATTAATAGAAGATGCCGCTCATGCCATACTATCTACTTATAAAAATAAACCATTGGGATCTTTTGGTGATCTATCAACTATTTCATTTCATGAAACAAAAAATATTCACTGTGGAGAAGGTGGTGCGCTTTTAATTAATAATCCGAAATATATTAAGAGATCAAAAATATTAAGAGATAAAGGCACAAATAGAGATGAATTTAACAGAAACATTGTAAAAAAATATTCTTGGGTAGATATAGGTTCCTCATTTGGAATGAGTGAAATAAGTGCAGCTTTTTTATATGCACAGTTACTTAATTCAAAAAAAATTACATCTATGAGGCTAAAGATATGGAATTATTATTATAAAACTTTTAAGGATTTAAATAATAAAAAAATTAAACTTCCACACATACCTAAGTACTGCAAGCATAATGGACATATTTTTTATATTATTAAAAAAAATAGGGATGGTTTATTAAATCATTTAAATAAAAATAAAGTTAATTGCACTTTTCATTATATCCCATTACACCAAAGTGCAGCAGGAAAAAAATTTTGTAAATTTGGAAAGTTAAAAAAGACAGAAATTTTATCAAAGAGCATTATAAGGTTTCCAATCGTTTTAGATGATAAAATATTAAACCTTAAATCAATAAATAAGATAAAAAATTATATAAATAAATATTTTCAAGTAGAAGAAAATATATAAAAATAATATTTTCAATGAAAATAGTAGTCACACAGTCTAATTATATTCCATGGAAAGGATATTTTGATTTAATAAACTATGTTGATGAATTTATTTTTTTTGATGAGGTACAATATACAAGAAGAGATTGGAGAAATAGAAATCTAATAAACGATGGAAAAAATAAAAAATGGATTACTATTCCTGTTCAAAATAAAGGAAATTATGATGAAAAAATTTCAAATATGTTTGTAAATGATAAAAGTTGGGTAAATCAACATCTTAAAATTTTTAAACATTATTACTCAAAAAGTAAATTTTTTCATGAGACATATGAATTTTTGCAGAAAGTTTATTATGAAATAGATTCAGATAATCTTTCTCATATAAATAAGTTTATAATTAAATCAATTTCAAAACATTTAAATTTAGAATGTAATTTTAGAGACTCAACAACAATAAAAAAAAAAGAGACAGATGCTTCGGAAAGACTTCTTGAAATTTGTAAATCACGAAATTGTAAAATTTATGTTACCGGCCCAAATGCCAAAAATTATTTAAATGAAAAAATTTTTTCAAATAATAATATTGAAATAGAGTGGTTTGATTATGGAAGAACTAAAATTTATAAACAGCAAAGTACAAGTTTTATAAAGAATTTAAGCATAGTTGATTGCATGATGAATTGTGGTACAGATATAAACAAATTTTTAAATTTGAAACAATGAAAGAAAAACTAAATAAAATATTTATAAAACATTTTTCTATAAATATAAAAAAAATTGAAAACAGTAATATTAATAACACAGAAAAATGGGATTCCTTTAGTCATATAAATTTAATTTTAGACATAGAGGAAAAATTTAAATTGAAAAAAATAAAACCATCAAAAATTGCAAATCTTACAAGTTACAAAGCATGTTATAAATATATTATTACTGAACAGAGTAGATAAATATTGTGCAAAATAAAACATTATATAAAATTAAAAATTTAGCTGAAAAAAAGTATAAAAAGCTTGGCATAGTCTCTGATAAAAAAAAAATTTTTCCAAAAAAAATTCTTAGAGATTTTGATAAGAATGATCTAATTAAAATATTGGGATATCATTTTAATAATAAGAATACCTTTAGTTATAATGAAGAATTTAATTTTTATTATTATGCAACAAAATATTGTGCAAATATTAGAAATTATTTTTTGGTATCTTTAGGAATGGTTGGGAGTACAATTTTAAAATACGGTACAATCAAACAGAAAAAATTAATTCTGAGTCATTTAGAAAAAAAAAAATTTATTTCATCATTATTAATAACTGAGCCTACAGCAGGTTCAAATATTAATGAAATAAAAACAAATTATATAAAAAAAAATGGATATTATATTTTGAATGGCAAAAAAACCTGGATTACTCTAGGTGGTATATCAAACATTTATCTTATACTTGCAAATGGAAAAGAGGGATTAATCCTATTTTTAACTGAATCTAAAAGTAAAAAATTAAAAAAAAAAATATTAAAAAATATTATAAGCAATAGAGGTTCGCACATTGCGACTATTGATATTAAGAATTTGAAGTTGACAAAAAAAAATATACTTGGCGAAGATAGTAGAAATTCATCAAAAGCATTAGGTTATGCATTAATGCATGGAAGAGCTATTGCTGCATTGTCTGCTTTTTCAATGTGTTCAGCAGCATTGGATGAAGTTATAGAATATTCAAAAAAAAGAGAACAATTCGGCAAAAAAATCTGGAATTTTCAACAAATTCAAAAAATCATTTCTGATACAAGGGTCTTTATTGAAGCTGGTTTGTCAATGTCTAACAAATCTTTTAAACTTAAGAGGAATTATAATTCTGACTCAGAAAATTTCTGTTCAATGACAAAATTGTTTGCAGCAAGTCACTTAACTAAAACGATTTCAAATCTTATGGATATTTATGGGGCATATAGTACGAGTGGTGAAAATAATATTGAAAGGTATTTAAGAGAATCTAAAGGTTTCAGTTACATTGAGGGTACATCACAAATATTAACTCAATTGATAGCGCTAAATTCAATACTTGGAATAAGAAAATAATTAATGAATATAAAATTTGAGAGTGATTATAAACTAAATAATGATCAAAAAAATTTTATTCAGGATACAATCTTAACTAGTTTTCCTCAAATTAAGTTAATTATCGAAAAAAATCATATTAAAATAACTAATTTTAAAAAAAACGAGATTTTACATATAAAAAAATCGGTTAAAAATGCTATTTTTGTATCAAGAGGAATTCAGAAAAGAAAAATTATTTTTAAACAAAACAAGTCAATTAGATTTGATAAAGATCCATTAAATATTTTAAAAAAAAAAAAAGAAGTAGTAAATATATCAAGCAATTTATATCAGTTTCAGGGTAGATTTCTAAAAATTTTTAGAGGATGTAATAAATATTTTTTTGATTTAGCTATAAAAAAATATAAAGCTATTGATCAAGAAAATCCATTATTATGGCCAATAGATCTTTATAAAAAAATTAATTACTTATCAGAATTTCCACAACAATCTTTATTCATGGTTGGTATAAAAAAAAATTTTAAAAATTATAGTGACTTTTCAAAAAAATATTCAAAAAATAAAAAGTATAAAACTGTAAAAATCGAAAAAAAATTTTTCAAAGAATCTGAGTATGGTCTTCAGCCAGCTGTATGTGACAATTGTTATTATGCATTAAGTAATACAACAGATCTAAAGGATACAGTTTATACAACATATAACAAAGTTTTTAGAGATGAAAAATCTAAGAAAAATACATTAGATAGATTAATGAGTTTTTCAGTGAGAGATATCATGTTTGTTGGTAATAAAGATTTTGTTTTAAAAATACGACAAAAACTTATTGAGGATATAATTAAGTTTTTAAAACTCACTAATTTAAATTGTTCTATAGAAGTAGCAGATGATCCTTTTTTTACAGGAAAAGCGAATAAAAAATTATTTCAACATTTATTTGAATTAAAGTACGAAATTTTAGCATACATACCTTTTTTAAAAAAGAAAATTGCTATAGGATCTATTAATTATCATCTAGATACTTTTGGTGATGCATTTAATATAAAGAGTCATAAAAAAAAAAAGAAAAAATGTATTCAGGTTGTATAGGAATTGGATTTGAAAGACTTATTCTCGCACTTTATAGTCAACATGGAAACGATATAAGATATTGGCCAAATAAATTTAAAAAAAAATTAAAATTAAATTAATGGAAAAATTAATAATTTTTGGAAATGGTTTTTGTGCAGAAGTTGTTGCTAAAATTGTTTTGGAGAGCAATAATTTTGAAATAATATGTTTTACAGTTGACAAGAAATATATCAAAAAAAAAAAAATTTTTGGCATACCTGTTATTGATTTTGAAACCGTAAAAAAAAAATATAATAATAGAAAAGATTGTAAAATTTTTGTAGCCGCTGGTTACTCTAGTATGAATAAAATAAGAGAAAAAATTTTTAAAAATGTAAAAAAAATTGGATTTAAAATTGCTTCAATAATTCATCCAAAAGCGATTTTACCTCGAGATTTTAAATACGGAAAAAATTGTTTAATTATGAATAGCGTACATATTCACCCACTAGTAAAAATAGGCAATAATAATTTCCTATGGCCAGGAAGTATAATTAGTCACCATGTCAAAGTTGGAAATAATTGTTGGTTTACATCTGGAAGTGCTATAGCAGGAAATACATATATCGGTAATAATTGTTTTTTCGGTATTAATTCTACGGTTACTAATAATATAAGAATTAATGATTATTCTTTTATCGGTGCAAGAGCACTAGTTGCAAAAAATTTGAAAAAAAGAAGTGTTGTGATATCACCTGAAGATATTAAGCATAAGTTAGATAGTTTGCAATTTACAAACTTTTTAAGTAATAACTTTTAGTATGACCAATTTAATTTATAATAAAGAGCCATTAGAGATTGATGAGTCAACAGGAATACCAGTATTTCAATTTCAAGATGAAAACGTAAACGAATTTTCAATAAAAAATGCGGCTGAAATTCATGATAATGCTTTAAATTGGCTTTTTCGAACTCATGGTGTAAATGAAGAAGATCTTCGTAAAGAGCTTGTAAAAAAATTAGACTTAAAAATAGGTCAAAAAATTTTGATTACTGCAACAGGGGCAGGTAACGACATACCATACATTGCAAAACTTATAGGTGAGACTGGAGAGATATATGCTCAAGATTTTGCAAAAGAAATGTTGTTCGCAGCCTATTATAGAACAAAAGAAATAGTTGACTTAAATAAATATAAAATTTTTTTTTCGGTTAACGATGCAACAGATCTACCTTTTAATGATAATACATTTGATGCTACATATCACTTTGGAGGCATAAATCTTTACAATGATATAAAAAAAGGTATCGATGAGATGAATAGAGTTACCAAAAAAGGTGGTAAAGTAGTTTTTGGAGACGAGGGTGTTGCTTATTGGCTAAAAAAAACAGAATTGGCAGAAAGTTTAATTACAAATAATTCTCTTTTCAAATTAGATCCTCCAATGGACCTTCTTCCTATTAACGCAACAAAAGTTAATTTATCATGGGTTATAAATAATTGTTTTTACTTAATTGATTACGTGGTTGGAGATGATTGGGATGTTAATATTGATTTAAAACATGTTGGTAAAAGAGGTGGGACTATAAGAAAAAGGCATTATGGAAAATTAGAAGGAATTGATCCAAAACTTAGAGATAAATTCTATAAATATGCTGAAAAAATTAAAAAAAGTAGAGTAGATTTATTAGAAAAAATAATCGAAGAAGAAATAAAAAAAAATGATTAATTGGGAAAAAAAAGGTCTTTTAATTGAGACTGGAGGCCCAGGATATACCCATGCCTCACACCCTTCAATGATTCATCTGGATAACGATATATTTTTATTGGCTTTTTCATCAAGGTTAAATCAACACGCAAATATTTTTCTTGCACATGCTGAAATTAAAAATGAGAAAATAAATTTAATTTCAAAGCCTCAAGTAGCTTTAAAACCTAGTAAACCTGGATATTTTGATTCAGAAGGTTTACTAAATTGTTGTTTTGTTAAACATAACAAAAAAATTTATATATATTATTCAGGGTGGCAAAATATTCAGCAAGGTTTTTGGCATTGCGATACTGGAAGAGCAATCGCAGACCCAGAAAAATTGTCAGCAAAAAGAGAATTTGATGGGCCAGTTATGGGAAGAGATAAATTTAATCCTATATTTGCAGCAGCTACATCTGTACATGTGGATAAAGAAGGTAAATGGAAATCATGGTACAATTCAGGGATAAGTTGGGAAAAAAAGGAGGAAGGTTGGCATCCAAAATATGGCATACATTATGCTACTTCAAATGATGGTGTTAATTGGAGTTACAGACCTGGATTGATTATTCCTATTAAAGATGAGTATGAACATTCATTTGGAAGACCATCAGTTGTGAAATGGGATGGAAGATATCAAATGTGGTTTGCACATAGGGGAACTAAAGAATATTCAACATACAGAATTGGCTACGCCTCATCGGATGATGGTATTAATTGGACTAGAGAGGATAGTAAATCAGGAATTTCAATTTCAGAAAGTGGATGGGATAACGAAAGTGTCTGTTATCCATATTTGTTAGAACATAAAAATATCAAATACATGCTTTACACAGGTAATAAATATGGTCTTACAGGATCTGGATATGCAGTAGGAAGAAATGAGTAAATTTTTATTTGTTGGTAATAGAAAATTTGTTTTAGAAGAGATGATAAAACTAAATTTAGATGTAGATATTTTAGTTATAAAAAATACTCATTTAGAGAAAGATGATTTACTAAAAAATTATAAGCACACTATTATTTCTTCTAAAGAAGAATTGTTAAATTATATTAATAAAAAAGATTTTGATATTTTTTTATCTAATGGCTGCCCATTTATACTTCCTATTAAACATTTGAAAAAAAAAACTTATGTAAATATTCATCCATCTTTTTTACCTGATTTAAAGGGTATTGATCCATGTTTAGGATCAATTTTGTTTAGTAGAGATTGTGGAGCAACTTGTCATCATATAAATGAGGTTATTGATGGAGGAGATATCATTTCGAGAGTTAAAATACCTTTTTCTAAAGATTTGGATGTAAGTTTGATGTATCAACTAAGCTTTATTGCAGAAAAAGAGGTTTTTCATGAAGCATTCAAAGCTAATTTTCTTATACGAAAAAAACAAGAGGTAGGAGATTGGATTTATTATTCTAGGAAAGAGGACGATAAAAAAATTAATTTTAATGAAAATCCAAATCAACTTATTCAAAGAATAAAAACATTTAATAATAAGTCTCAGGGGTGTACATTTAAAAATAATAATAATATTTTTAAAGTTTATGAAGCCTCCCAAATTAATAATATATATGTGGTTAACTATTCAAAAAACTTTAAAAACTTGGAAATAATGTTTGTTTATGAAGATTGTGTTGTCTTTAAAAAAGATGAAGTCGTTATTAAATTATCAAAAGTGAGTGGACCTTTAAATACTTTAAAAGTAAAAAATAAGATCAATTCTTAATTTTAAGAAAAATAATCGATGGAAATTAATATCGGAATTATTGGAATAAGTAGGGGAGAAAAATTAATAAGACTCATTAAAAAAACCGATTTAAAATTAAATATAATTTCAGTGTTAGACACTGATAAAAAAAAATTAAATTTTTTTAAGAAAAAAAATCCATCAATTAAAATCTTTTCATCCCAAAATAAATTTTTTACAGATGATAAAATTAATGCTGTATATATTGCCAGTCCTGTAAGGAATCACTTTAACCATACAATTGAAGCTGCAAAAAATAAAAAACACATTTTATGTGAGGTTCCAGCATTTAAGAAAATTAAAGAAGGATTAGAAATTTATAAAATATTAAGAAAAAATAAATTAATTTACATGATGTCAGAAAATTATTGTTTTAGTCCACAATCTATTTATTTGTCTAGGATTTTAAAAAATAAAAAAATGGGCGATATAATTTTTGCTAGATCTTCTTACATACATGATTGCAAAGATATAAGCTTTGATAAAAATAACGGTTTTTTAAGCTGGAGAGGAAAAGAAAGATTAAAAAAAAATGGAAATGATTATCCAACACACTCAATTGGTCCAATTGATAAAATATTATCCAAATATTTCAATGATAAATTGAAATATATTTCGACTTTTTCCTCAAAAGAATCTGCAATGACTAAAAAATATTCTTCTATTTTTAATAACAAAAAATATAAATTTAATAGACCTGACATATCTTTCTCATTAATTGAAACAGAGAAAAAGACATTAATAGAACTTATTTGTGATACAACTTCAAATCGCCCATCTTCAATGCATGACATGTATATTCAATTCTTAAATGGTGTATTTATATCTGGTAGAAGTGATACAGAACAAAGTGTAATAAGCAATCAAAAATATTTTAATAATAAAAAATTCAAAAAATTAAATTTTAAAAAATATTTAAGTAAAAAAGATCAAATGATAATTAAAAAATTAAATTATCAATTCTCTTTTTATAAAACTCTTAAAAATTTTGAGATTTCTGTAAAAAAGAAAATTAATCCTTATATAGATTATCATGATGCTTTTTTATGGAGCTCATTAATAGAATTATCTAAAAGATCGCTTAATCAGAAATCAAGGAGAATAAAAATTAATCATTTAAAAAAATATTTTAATTAATCAATATTGTGAGTTTCAAAATAAATATTTTTATTTTGATTTTTTAAATTTTTTAACATGTTATAATTAACCATTGCAAAAAATACGTTAAAAATAAGTATTAAAGAACCTAAAAAAGCAACTAGAACAACTACAGATAACCATCCAGGAATAATATTTATACTAAATATTAATTTTGAAATTAAAATTATAATACTAAATAAGAACAATAAAATAGCTATAGAAAAAAATGAAATCAAAATTTTATCAAACAATTCCTCTGAATTAATCACAAAATGATCTACAGCAAGAGAAAATCTTTTAAAAAAAGTATAGCTTGTATTTTTAAAATTGATATTTTGCGATAAATTAAATTTTATATTAATAAACTTTTTTATGGATAATATCTCTCCAATAAATTTTTTGCCGTCATTATATTGATCAAATATTTGATTTTTAATTTTAGAGTCAAAAATAAATAAGCTACGATAATGGTAATTTTTAGAAAAAATAAATTTATAAAAAAAAATAAAAATATTTCTTAAAAATGTTGATGATACATTGGGTATTCCCCAAAAAACTTCATAGTTTTTGTTATGTGTTTTTAAAAAGTTATCAAAAAATTCCTCATTAAATTTTAAATCAGAGTCATAGTAGTGAACATAATCACCAGAGGATATATTTATTGCTTCTTTAATTGCAATTTGTTGTCCTTGATTTGATTTAAAACATATTGCTTTTACTTTTTTATCTTTAGAAGAAATTTCTTTAATTTCTGACCAAGTTTCATCTGGAGAATTATCATTAATAAAAATAATTTCAAAATTGATGTTTTTATCCTCAAAATAATTTTTTATCAGATTATAATTTTTACTTACATCTTCAGGATTATTAAAAAAGCAATTAATTATAGAAATTTTTTTGTCCATAATTTATTCTACAATTTTTTTTGTAATGATGAAATTAATTAGAGTTAAAAATATTAAAATGAATAATTGACTTATAATATGATTTATTTCCATTATATTAACCAATATATACAAAAGTAAAATATTTGAGAAATAAATAATAATTTGAAAAGTTATAAAATTAAAAAATTTAGATAATTTAAATTTTTTTTTAAAAATTAGATAATTTTGTGCAAGAAAATTAAAAAATACTACTACTGGATATAGAAACATTATTACTAATATTGGATCAAAAGAAAAATATGCAGATGTAAATAAAATATATATCGCAAAACTTGTAACATTTATTACCAATCCATTGATTATATATTTAATAAATTTTTTATTTATAAAAAATTCAAAATTAATGTTATTCATTTGAATTATTTATTGATCCATTTAAATAAATTTCTTTTAAATTAAGAGGATTATAGTTTTTGTATTCACTTTCAATTTTTTCAATAAGTATTTTTTTTATCTCTAATTTTAACTTTTTTTCTTCAATAATTTCTGGATATTTTTCAAGTGTTTCTAATGCAACATCATGTAAATCGTAACAATCAAGTAATGATATTAATTTTAATATTTGATCATTTGATAGATTATTGTAATTTTCAATAGGGTCCAAAAAAAACAACATATCAGACATTACTATTTGTCCTTTTTCAGAGTTAACATGATCATTTCCTTCATATACTTTTCTGTATTTATGATTTCTAGCCACAGGTCTAAGTGCCCTTAAATTTGATTGATCAAATAACCTATACCCAAATTTATTTAAAAAATTATATACCTCCCCGAAGGAATTGATTCCATCTCCAATAGAATTATTTGCTTCAATTAAAATGCCTAAAATTTCTTTATTTTTAAATTTATTTTCAAAGTCTTTTAAAACAATCATATCTTTTCCATCTATGTCAGATTTTATAAAATCTATTTTTTTTTTTTTCAAAATATAAATCCAAGTTAATTTGCTCAATATTTTTAAAATCATTTATATAATTCTGTCTCTCGTGTGCAGAAGGATTTATTGTATCATGAGTTAAATTACATGCAGAGGTTGCATTGAAAGAGGTTCTAAATGTAGGATTAAAGTTTTTAGATACGATTTTTTTTTTTAAAATGATTTCGTTATTTTTGTTTTTATAATTTTGCGTTTCATTTGTTGAGTCTATCCCGTAGAATAACGATCTTGTACTAAAGTATTGTTCAATTCTATATTCAAAACAAGGATAAAAACCAATATCTAAAAAGTTAAATTGAATATCTCTAGATAAAGAGAGTTTTATCCATATATTTTTTTTTCTTATTTCTGAAGAAGTTAAATTAAAAATTTTTCTTGTAATTAATTTATATAATTTTTCTAAAATATTATGAAATTTATTTAAGAAATTTTTTTTTAAACTGTTCATTTATTTTTTTCAATTTTTGTTATCTTACCTTCATTCATGTACAATATATGTGTACAATTTGCTTTTAAAGTTTCAAAATTATGGCTTGCAATAATTGTGGCTTCAGTATTTGAGATTTTATTATTCATGGAGTTTGATACATAATCCCTCATATTTTTATCAGCGGTAGAAAGCCACTCATCCATTAATATTATTTTACTGTTTATTTGTTCCAAACAAGCAAAACTTATTCTAAACCTCATACCTGAAGAATAAACTTTTACAGGCTTAAAAAAAAATTCACCTATATTTGCAATTTCTCTTATCGACTGAATTTTATTATGTATTAAATCTTCATCAATGTTTTTTAATTTTAAAAAAAGTCTTACATTCTCATACCCTGTGGCTTCATCTAATAAATTAAATTGTGAACTAGACATTAGCTCAGTCTCAAATTTAGTATATACAGTACCACTATTAGGTTTTAAGATTTTTCCAATAACTTTTAGCAAAGTAGATTTACCTGCCCCGTTTGGACCA
>MDSZ01071333.1_pt1 | contig 15153 bp, 4 predicted proteins | sample 811201 | NCBI WGS metagenome assembly MDSZ01 (sample SAMN05326647, study PRJNA326480) | marine metagenome | isolation source: seawater | place: Indian Ocean: North | collected 2010
CAGGCTATGCTACGCAAAGCGGCTGGTGTAGAACCAGTAGCAAGCCACAATTTAAGTCTATTAAAGTTCCCTTCAATTTTACTAAGAAAAACTTTAGATACATTCCAAGTGGGTAATAAAGCTTTATATAAGAAAGCTCAAAGGAATGCTCAATTAAGAGCAGGAGAAAAATGGGATAATAAACCTGACTGGGAAAAAAATGATCTCATAGATGGAGAGTTAGTAAAGCTTCTTCCGGGTGGCGAAAATTCTACTTTTGTATCACGAGCGTTATTACATGTACAGTTTTTAGCTGAGTGGAAGTTACGTCGTTCGTTACTTCCTGAAAGTTCAATAATAATTAGATCGTCACCGTTTGATCCTTCTCGTTCAGCGAAAATAACTGCGGCAAATAAAATGTTAGAGAAGCGAGGTGTTTCAGGTGAAATACAAAAAGAAGGTGTAAGACATGCTTTAAATAATCCTGTGGTGATGGAGAGTGTAACTGAAGATTTGATGCGTCCACTTGCTCCATATATGGATGAAGTTGCTGGTACTGATTTAGTGGTTAGAAATGGTGGGGAAATTGATATACGTAATGTCAGATACAGATTGGAAATGGATCCGAAAAGGGTAGAAACACGTTTCTATAATTCTATAAATAATCCTCAAGAGAAACTTGACGGAGCTATGCAACAGTTACATTGGTTGAAAGATGAACCTGCCGCTGTTGATATGGGTGTTGAGTTAGCGCATCATATTGATGAACCATTAAATAATTGGTTTAAAAATATTGTGCCTCCTGATTATGTTCCACCGTGGAGAAAAACTGGTAAACCTAAACCTTCTGATAGTTTTGTAAAACCACCGCATATTTCAGATATTGATGTTAAAAGCGTAGATAGTGGTCCTTCGATGCAGGAGGTATGGGATGAACTCCCTAGTATTCATCCGGCTACTGATCCTCTTAAAAATATTGAAGGCAAGGTAGAGATTCATTTAGATTTCGGTGTTCTTGCTAGACAATACAAAAGTATTATTGAAAGTACAGGTAAAATAAAAGGAGCTAATACTCTTGCTTTAGAAACTCTTGGTTATAATGCTCGTACATTTGTTGAAGGTTTATCTGAGCTTAATTTAACTGCGGGCCATTCAAGCGTTCCTGAAACTTTTTTAAATCTCATAAATGCAGAACGCGCAAAAATGGGTATGGCTCCAAAGAAAGCAGGGGATGTATTAGAAGAAGCTGAACCTTTTTATTTGTATTCTTTTGAGCGTGAAGTAGCTAAAGCTCGTCTACAACACTATGAACAAATAGTTACAGATGTAGATTTAGTAAAAGCTAATGAAGTTGCATTAAATCAATTAGGTATCGGCAAGTCAGCCGCTTTATCTGACAAGGTTCCTCTTGCACATCCTGTTACTAAGATTATTTCTGGCGGTCAATCTGGTGCTGATATAGCTGGTCTTCGTGCAGGTCGGGCGCTTCAGATTGAAACTGGTGGTTTTGCTCCTATAGATGAGGAGGGTAAGCTTCAAGCTTCGAGAAAAACAACAAAGTACGGTAAGCCACCTCAAGATGCTGAAATGAGAGAACTTGGGTTAGTAGCAATAGAAGGTGAAGTACCGGCTCAAGGGGATACTTCGGCTTGGGCTGAATATTATCTGAAACGAACTTACGCTAATATAGATGCGGCTAATGGGACTGTTATTTTCACTCAAAAGGATCTTCCTAAAACAGTTGGTGGTCGCGGAGTTACTGGTACTCAAAGGACGATTGATTACGCAAAAGATAAAAAAGATCATGTACATAAAATATTTGAAACAGACAAATTTACTGCTCAACACAAAAAAGAACTTTTGCAATGGTTGAAACGAAACAATATTAAAACACTTAATGTCGCTGGTCCAAGGCAACATGTTATTGAAGCTAAATGGATTCCTAAGAGTCCTATTATGCTTGGGGGTAAGTTTGGTGAAGGTCAAGTCCTTAAAGCCGCTGACCATGTGAAATCTGAAACTTTGTTTGACGCGGTAGTTAATGGTGAGCGTACTGCTTTGATAGCTCCTAAATCTACTGAAGTAGCATCTGAGACAATAAGAGGTATGGAACGAGATCCTGACCTAGCAACAGGTGTCAATCCACTTATAGAAAAAGGTTACAAGAGTGGAGAAGCGAAGATATTACCGATTGATTTAAAGCCGGGTGTTTTAGAACGGTTTGGTGAAGGTCAGCTAATAACTATACAAAGAGGTGAGGATAAAGTTTTAGCTCGTGTAACAAGTAAGAAACCTGCGGATAGTTACATCAGTAGAGAGTTAGCTAAAAAACTTGGATATGAGTATGATACAAGAACACAAGATTGGGCTGAACTTACAGAAAGTCATACTGTAATCGAGTTCGAGTTAATAGCAGAAGATGTTGCTAAAACTGGTGCAAGTTTTGAATCAGAGGTTGAGAGATTTTTAACTGATGCTTTAGCTGGTGGGGCTAGAACTTATCAGCCTCCTGCTCCTGATTTGACTCCTGCGAAGCAATCGGATTTAAGAAAGAATCTTGAAACAATAGAATCTTTGGGTGGGCAATTAGATTATTATCCGCAGTCAATACAAGATATTACGTTTAAAAATGTAGATGATGTTGTTGAATGGTCGAGTCCGTTTGGTAGTAATAAACCTTATGTAACTGTTTTAGGTGACGTTGGAACAGACTATTACTATACCAAACATCATTATCATGTTGTTGATGAAGGTAAACCAGTTGGTACTATTATCCGTTCAAAGAAAAAAGGAAATATTAAACACGTATACATTCAGGGTGGTTGGAATCCTGTTATTCAGGATATTAAAAATCAGGTAGAAGCTATAACTGGTTATGAGTTTGATGTAGTTATTGTTCAAAAATATTCAAGTGGTAATGTTGATTTAGGTTTCCATTGGGATAAGGAAACAGGGACACGGCCTCCTGAACCGGAAGCGATTATTGCTTCTGTGAATCTTGGTGCTTCAAGAGATTTTGTTTTCAGACCACGACATTATGTAGATAAAACTGGTAAACGAGTAGAGTATACAGGGCAGGATGCGTATTATGAAAGAGGAAAGTTTGCAAAAAGAAAAGAAGAACGTATACCGTTTGCGTTAAGCGACAAAGATGTTTTCTTAATGCGTGAAGGCACACAAGACGCTTTTGAACACAGCTTAATAAAAGGCAAAGGGCATGAAGGTCCGCGTATCAATTTGACTTTCAGGCGACGCAACCCTGCTCTTCAGAAGAAAAAGCGTGGCGAGTCTGCAACACCATTCAGAGGTGATACACCTTCTATAGTTAAAGCTCTTAATGAGAATAAAGGCTATTTCAGTTCCGAAAAAGATGGTGAGATTTTATATGAACAATTTTTGAAAGATCCTAATGCTTACAAGCACACTGATATTCCACTTGTTCATCCGATTGTTTCCTATCGAAAAAACCTTAAAAAGAAATTTAAGAGATCTTTATACCACGGTGCTGTAAGTCAAGATATAACTGATTTAGGTCGGAGTTCTTTTATAGATCCAAAGACTGGCGATCTTATTTTGTATGCATCTTATAATTTTGGAGGGAAAACAAAATCTATTTCTTTTACTGAGTCTTTAGAAACTGCTAAAGATTATGCAACGCGAATTAAAGGATCAGGTGGGAGGGCTATAGATAAAGGTATAATTTTTGAGATTGAACGAGATGCATTAGGTGTATTAGACATTGAATCTAACGAAGAATTTGCAAAAAATCTTCGTAAAGACAATCTGATTCGCATACCTAAAGACAAGTTTCGTGCAATAAGCACTCACAGTAAACAACAGACAGCAAAATGGAAAACAGAAAGGGAAGAAAGAGAAGCTTTTTATCGTAATTTATCTGATGAAGAACTTGCAGAGCGTTATGGAAGACATATAGAAGATAGTGAGAAATGGGAACATTCCCATGCGGATACACCTCAACCATCTAACCCTGCGCTTTTTCAAGAAATATGGCGACGCTTTGCTGAACCACCTTCACCACCAGCAGGATTTACTCCAGCTCCTCCAAAACCACCAGCATTCGAACCACCACAACCACCACCTCCACCAGATCCTAGCTATGGAGCCGCACAACAAGCTTACGATAAAGTAACAGAACTAGGCATTCGACAGGATTTAAGAGACATATATTTTGATCCACCAGCAGTCGGTGAAGAATTACAAAGAGTAGAAGAACTAATTAAAAAGATTAAAAAAACTTCAGGGTTAAGCACACAAGATGAAAAGTTTGTTAGAGGATTATTTAAACATGAAGCTGGTAATTCTTTAGTCAATAGTAAAGGATTAGCTTGGCTCATTAACCGTAGAATTGATCCAGATGCTTTATCAGGTGGAAGAAATTTAGCTCCTATTCTTGGTCGTCAGCTTGACAAAGGCAAAGCAGAATTCTCATCTATTGCTGGTAAAGACCGTTTGTATTCTTTGATGGCTAGTGATGGCAGACATGGTGTGATGTCACCTGTTTTGCCGGGCGAGATAGAAGTATTTTTACCTCAAATAAATGGCGATGCCGCTTTGCATTTAGGCTACATATTTGATAGCCCTAATGGGCCAATGGTTATTGAGTTGAAAAAAGCTCTTAAAGGTTTCTTAGCTAAAGAACTTGGTGATGAAAAATTAGCAATAGAAGTATTATATACATTAGATCCTGTGCGTAATCCTCATGGAACCATGAGAGCAAATGCTTGGTTGGAAAGAAGTATGCCTAATGGGGGTAGCTTACTTGGACAGTTACAAAGTAATAATCCTATAAGTAATCAACCGGGAAGTTTTATTCCATTAGGTAGACATACAGGTATTCAACAACAGACTGTGGTTGCTTTAGCAGGATCTCATAATTCTAAACATGCTCAAAGTATTGCTAGAGCAATAGAACAATGGAATGAATGGATCTATCAAACTGGCGCACAAGCTAGTCAAAATGTACTTGATAATGTGCTTAATCCTACAGGACCATTTATGACTTTGCCTGTAGTTAGACGCAAGTATTCATCTAATGAATATAATGCAAATCAAATGTTTGGTAGAGATTGGGGATCTTCACAAGCAATAAATGTCCCACGACAAGGGCAAGGACAAGATGTCAGTAGGCCACCTTCTGTGTTTATCTCTGGCGAAAAATGGGCTGATAAAAAAGATGTTCCTTTAGGTTGGGTTGAAAAACGAGATGATGGTGTACCTACAGGTGAATGGGTTCCTGAAGATGTTACTCCTTCTAATCCTTTTGAATCTACAGGAATTCCGGGATTAGAGACAGAACTTGAAGCACAAAATATAAGGTTTCCAGAAGTACCTTCATCTCCTGCGAGACTTTCTTCTAGTGTTGATAGAAGGGAATATATCGAAGAAGAAATAATTAACTTGGCTGATTCACTTTTTTCTTTGCCAAACAATTCTGTAGTAACATATGCGTTTTCTCCTACAGCTTCTTATGGCAGATGGAAAGAAGACTTACCTTATTACGATCAATTCGGATTTACTCTTGACAGATTGGTAAGAATAATTAATGAACATGGTAAGTCTACTACTTCTACTTTTGCAGATTTAGAAAGAGAAATATGGGAAGTTCTTGGAGATTTACCTGCCGCACATAGAATTCCAAAAGAGCAGAAAGATTTACCGTTCATAGGGCGTGTTGGTGGACCGAAGCATGAAGGTGTCAGAAGGATCTTTACAGAATTTGAAGCGACTGCTCTTGTACCTAATAAAGTATTACGAGCGAATCCTATAGGGGATATTGCACAGTTTGATCCAGATATTCTAGCTCCGTGGCGTATACCGTACGAAGAAATGCAATGGATACATGGTGAGAATCCAACATTCAGAGTTGGAGATACAGTAGAAGAATTAGCTGGAAAAGAAATTGTATGGAAAGAAGAAGAGTTTTTAAATTATGCTAGACCTGATGAACAATTCTTTCCGGGTGCAGGATTATATAAAACAAAACCTCAAGAAATGCCAACTCCGCGTGAAGGTGGTAAAGCAGAAATAGATGACGCTTTATTTAAAGCTGATTTGAAAGATATTGAATTCTATCTGATTAATAGAATCAGCGGAATTCCTGATAGTAAGATTGCAGAATTTTTAGCATGGCGTAAACAACAAGTTAATGAACATATGAATTCTGTAGATTATGCATGGCCTTTCTATCGCAATCCACAAGCACGAGAAGGAAACGTAACTGATTATGTGGAGGATTGGAAAACGATTTTAAGAAATCCAGATCCTCAAGAGTATCCTACTGCTTTTGCTGAAACTGCTAAAGAGTTGGAGGCTAGAGGTATTCCTATTGATCCTACTGCTAAAGAAAGAACAGCAACTAAAACAGCTAGAATTGTTAAGAGTAAACTTAAAGAGATTCAACATTCTGAAACACCAAGATCATTATGGACTTGGGATGTTGAAAGAGGTACTGGTGTAAGACCACAAGATATAGGTGGTTTCCATAAAGGAATTTCTATACTGGGTGTGAATCCTAGAGGTGTTAATCCTAATACTACTGAAACTGTTATGGATTCTCATAACATGATGCATGTTTGGCGGCATAAAAGAACAAAAGAAATTAAAATACTTCCTGATACTGCATATAATCCTGTTACTAAAGAGTTGAATATACCTGCTGGTTTCACTCCAAAAGATTATGAACTTATTGAATCTTTTGAAATCGGATCTAACAATATGGATAACTTCGTTGAAAAACAATCGCGTGTAATACAAAACGAAATGAACCATTTATTAACTACTCAAGACAGAATAGGTTCAACAGCAGGAGCAGAACTTAATCATCCTATGTTGCTTGAATTAACAGACACTCCTGCTGGGGAAACAATATCAGAAACTAGACTTTACCCACATGTTAATGACGCTTTGTTACCTGAGAGAGTGCTTAATACTATGCCTGCTATGGCTCCTAAAAAAGGACATGGTGGCAGGATCATGTCAGCTATAAAACATATAGAAAAAGCTTTCTTCGGTGGATACATGCATCCTGTTATTAAAGGAGGTATTCGTGAACCGATGTTCTTATGGTATTTCAGTGAAACATATGCATCAAAAGGTAAGTTTGTAACTGAGTTTTATCAGCATAGTCCGAGCGCGTTTAAACCGTTAGAGAAAACTTTAATGGAAGAACCTCCTAAATGGCTAATGCCTAGTAGATTATCTCCGCATCATAAAATAGCTGACAATGGTGTTCAACAGTTTGACATTCCTGAGTTAAGACCGTTGATTGACAGTCTGCGTAATGAAAGAAAAGCCGATGACATGGCTTCTATTTTTGCAGGTTTGATAGATGACTGGAGAGCAGGAGTTAAAGACAAAGACGTATTGTTAAAGCAAATATTTGATCTCCCTAAAGGTCAACTGCGTATTAAAAATGATTACATGTTACCAGATGGCACGAATCTTAAAGGTCTACATGCTTTAAATAGAGGGTACAGAGAAGGTGCCATACAAGACGCTTTGATGAATCGTTCACATTACGATGTGGATACTATATTTGATTCAAAAGGAATATTTTACAGAGTATTTCCGGGCAACGAAGAATTCTTTTTCCATCTAAAAGAAACATCAACAAAAGAAAAATGGGATCTAACCACTCGTAATATTATGGAGTGGATATCACAACAAGCATCTTCATATCATGCACATGTTGATTTCTCTGCGCTTGACGCGGCGAAAAGAATGAGTCATTTTGTCGATAACCATGCTAAAAGATCTTTCTTTCAAGAGATGGTCGGATCAGCAATTCCTTTCCATTTCGCTCATTACCAGTTCTTATCAAGATGGGTTAAAACAGTTGAGCATAATCCAGCGGCAATCCCAAGATTAAATTGGTTACTATTCGCCGCACAGCAAACAGGTTATAGATATGAAGATGAACGAACAGGACAAGTAAGAATTAAAATTCCTTTCGTTGAAACAGGAGTTGGAATATTCCTAGAATTAATGAACGATATACCTATAATACAAAAATTCTTAGGTAGCAGATTCATTAGTGTGTTTGAAGATGGTGTAGGTTTCCCTGAAAGATACATACTTCCGGGTTATGATCCAGATAATTTACTTGAATTACAAATAGGACCGATACTAGGTATTCCTATAACAACAGCTTCTCATATAATTGGACCACAAATGCTGGATGAAGGTTTGTTTGGTATTGGTGAGAATCTTGTAATGAACCGAACTTATGATGAACCATTAGTAGATTCAATCTTTGGTCAGCTTATTCCTACTACATTCCTTAAACCATTTGCTGTAATGATGAATACTATAGGTGGTTCAGATATAGCAGATATGTATTCAAAAGCTGAAATGGATGCATTAATGATTCTAGGCATGAAAGGCATGTTGCCAGATCAAATAGATATAGCTGGCAGACCGGGAGAAGCTGTGTTTACTCAAAACTGGAGTAACGCTATCGAGCATATTGCTAAAACAAAGATGGTAATGGACTTTGTTACTTGGCAGTTGGTAGGTACAAGCGGTCAATCGGAATCTTTATCAACAGGTGAACCTTGGACTTGGAATGCTTTCATGCAAAAAGGTATCGATATGGGTATGCCACATCCGGAAGCTTTTGAGTACATGCTTGAAGAAACTAAAAAAGAATTTGACGCAAACTTTGAATTAACATATCCCGGATTAAGTAAAGATGATCCTTTCTATTGGGATGAATGGAATAGAGAGATAACGAAGATTGGTACAACTACTGTAGGAACAACAGAGAAAGCTACTATAGCTGAACTTCCATCTACAAAAGCGTCATGGGAGTTTATACAGGAACATGGCGATTGGATAATGAGGTCGCCTTTAGTTCATTCTTTCTTTATTTATAAAGGAGTAACTGAAGAAGAAACAACATTCCATCGGTTTGCTTATGATTGGGCGTTAGCTGGAGGGTTACGTCGGGAGAGAACTAACGAAGAAATACAAGTAGCTATAATGAGTGTCGCTCCTTCAGTTGCTTATTATGAGCAGAAAGAAGCTCATCTTCGACAGTTGAATGTTTTCAGAAAAGCTAGAGATGAAAAACGTATTAATAATATTAAACCTGATGTTTCTTGGGAAGATATGATTATGCAAGAAGAAGAGCGTTGGGATGCATGGGACCAAAACTATAAAGACAGGTATCCTATATGGGCTGAAGATACGTTTGGTTTAGATTCTCAACGTAAACGATCTGAAACTATTGAAGAAATGCGTCGGTTGTTTACCTATGACAATCTTGATGAGATTCCTGATGATATTCCTAATAGAGATGACATTCTTAAAGGTATGAAAATAATAGTTAATTTAGATGATTTCCTTTCAGAACACGCTGGTCTTCGTGGCAATAATAACAACGGTGTGTCATGGACATCTGTTCGTAATAATCGTATGCTTGATTCATATAATACATTTCGTGGGTTAGTCGCAGGTAGACCGTGGCTTAATACACTGTTCTATAACTTATTTATGCCTTTCATTGGTGAAGATTGGGTAATAAAGTTAGAAGAAGGCACATTAGATTTAGGAGCTAAGTAGTTATGTTTGACGAATTTGGCGGTGGTGGTGGTACTACAAGTACCACTATTCCGGGTAATGAGTTAGATCCTAACTATTGGTTAGCAGACGAGGATACAACTACTGTAAATAATTCAACTGTTGCTAGTACTCCACGCTTATCAACAATGATTCTAGCTCCTGATGAGCTACACAAAGTTTATTTACACAACACAGATCCCGAAGCGTCTTTTTTGAGAATGATTAATGTGATGTTGGATAACTATATTTATTACGTTCAGTTTTCTGGTGCCGCTCCTTTGCCTCCTGATTCTATATATGCGCCTGTTGATCCTTTAGGGTTAAGCGGACAGTTCGCTGACATTATAGGTGAAGATACTGGTGATGTAGAAGGAAAAGGTCGTTTTAGTGTTGAGGTTGTTGAGATTCGTTCTGAGGGAGGGCAAGAACTATTACGTAATTATCATTCGGCTGAATCTTTTAATGGTAAATTATATGAAGATTTAACTGATACACAAAGAGCAGAAGTTGATACTCTAATTGGCACTCGTTATGCAGGGCATGAGTTCATGTTTTTAGCACCTGCTGAAGAACATCAAAAGTTCAGAGATCCAGCAATGCTTGATAAATACCCTGAAGGTGAACAAGAACAAATACCTATGGTTGGTATTTTCCCTTCATACGATGGCACGAATATGGGTTATATATCAAACATAGAAGAATGGTTAGCTGGTGTGCCGTTAGATCAGAGAAGTTTAGATTATTATATGAGTAATCTTGAGATGGAAAGCCCTGATATATTTCGTGCTGTTCAAGCACAGCTTAGTGTTTTAGGTTATTACAATACTGACGCTGGCGGCCCTGACTATGGGAATCCTAGAAGCAGAGACAGGCAGGCGTTCCGTAGTTTTGTAGGCGACATTATAACTGAACGTATAAGAATACAAGATTATAATAGAAGGAATCCTTTAACTCCTGTGCCTATGACTGAGGTATCAGATTACTTAGATAACAGATTTTGGTCTATTATCGAAGAGAATAGTGCCGATTGGGGTGTAAGTGTCGAACGTGACAGTGCCGGCAATATTGTTTCTATGACTCCCATGCAAGGATTACAATCGGATGTTGAAAGACAGATTGTAAATACTTTAAATACTGCATGGAAGGGAACAGGAAGAACAGTCGGGGAGAAAGAATTACTTACTATAGAAGAAGCTATGAACAAACTTTATGTCGAAGGAGAGATCGACCCAACAGGGTATCAGACAGAAGGTTTCGGTGATTACTTAAGGTTAGCTGATTCTTTCGGAGCGGAATTTTACGGTGGTAAAGAAGGTTGGGAAAATAATATTCGCATAGGTATGTCAGGTAATAGAGATGAATTCATACGAATGGCAAAAGCCGCAGGTGTACCTCCTTCAACATCATCAACAGGGCCTTCAGGACGAGGAGAGGAAGGTTCATCTGATGCGAAACAACGTAAAGATGTGTTCAGATGGTTTTTTGCAACCTTATTAAATAAAAACAACGGTGACTTTGAAGCCGCTAGTGAAGAGTTTGCTAATACATTCGGCGCTCAAACATTCAGATTAAATCAATATGATTCTAATTGGTTAAGTACTGTTGTGCAGAATGCTCAGACTCCTAATTCGTTTGGTCATGTTACTGGCACTAAAACATTTATGGACCAATCAAAAGAAAGATTGGAAGCATTAAATGATGTAAGTAAACGTGTACAAGTAGCCGCTGGTTTCGGAGATGTTAAATCAAACATGGCTCAAAAAGCCGCTAATGATGTGCTTGCCGCGTTTACTGCTATAGGTGGAAGTCAAAGAAATAGAGGTAGCAGGATATGAGTTTTATGACTGGTATGAATGCACCAGAAGTATTACCTCAAGTTGAAGAAGCAGTAGATATTCTTTATGATACCGCTCAATGGGCTTGGACAGGTGGCGAAGAAGCTTCTGTGCTTGACGAACTGTGGTATCCGCTTGGAAATAATTGTAATAAATGGCTTGGAGAAATGCAGAACAGATGTGTGCCTGTATTTTCTAAAATGGATCCAGAAGAAGTTAATCAAATATGGGATTATCTTTATGGTATGCATGGTGATGAGGCATATAAGATATTTGCTCCTTCAGGAGCGAATCCATTAGAGGATGGTGTTGCTCTTTATGTAATTTACGAAAATGAAGAAGCTCAACAAGAAGCACTAGAAATTATGCCTGAGTATGGTTTGAGTGCGCCGATTGCACCTGAAATGGTTACACCTATGGGCTTGTATTTAGATGTTACTCCTTATGAAATTCCGGGTGTTGATACAACTAAATATACTAGAAGTAATACTATAACTAAACGCAGGTTTGATGCTGTAAATGAAGCTATGGAAAATATATATAGTCCTGTTTTCTATTCACCTGAATGGCGTACAGGTCAAGAGGGAACTAGATGGGAGCCGAAGGGAACGGAACCTAATGATGTAAAGCATATGTACCAGACTCGTGGTAATGTAGTGAATCCAGAATTACGTTACGCGGATCAACCTAGACGTATTCAAGATCATCAATTAGCACAAATGTTTAAACCTGCTGATCTTAATTCTTTTACACTTGATGAAATGGCTAAAGCTTTAGCTGTTGTTATTGCAAAACAAGAGAATAATATTGGTGGTGTAGATGGTGACGATATAGGTTACAACACTAATTGGGGAAAACCTGATAAGCACTATGGCGCGTATCAATTCAGTCAAAAGAATTGGGATTATTGGAGTGAAAAATTAACTGGTGAATCAATTAAAGGAACACCTAGTGCAGATGTTCAAGATGCTGTAGCTGAATTAAAATTTAAAACTTTATTAGACGACTTTGATGGTGATGTAGGTGCTGTAGCGGCTGAACATTATTCAGGTGATCCAGTTAGACGTAGGTTTTATAATAACGGATTAGATTATGCTAGAGTTTCGCCTCAAAGTGAGCATCCAACAATGATGGAATATGTATCTTATATTAACCGTGCGTATATTCATTATCTTTTAACTGGTGAAATAGAAAAAGGTGAAGGTATAGATTCTTCTACTGGTTCTGGATATGCACGTACTAGAGATGAACGTCTAGCTCACGAAACACCGGAGTATTAAATGGCACTTCCTCCTTTATCACCCGAAGCAATAAGTACTCTTGATGAAATAGGTATGGATTCAAACTGGTGGTTTAAAGAATTCTCAAAAGAATTTCCATCTTGGTATAACATTATTAAAGGCGACCCTGAGTTGTTTGGAATAGTAAGTGAATGGTGGGGAAAATACGGTAATCAAGTTGGTATTACACCGTATCAAGAATTGTATGACTCGTTAATGAATTCCCTTAAAGGAAGTCAATGGTTTCTTACACAGCCCGATAAACTTCGTGATGCTTTAATATTAGAAGCAACTGACCCTGCGACATATCAATACAATCTTGACGAGAATGTCAGATATGCAATGGATCTTACAGATACTTATTTAGGTACAACTTATCATTCTAATTTTTATCAACAATTAGCTAAAAAAGCTTTACAAAACGATTGGTCAGATGAAAGGTTTAAAAGAGAAGTTATAACGACGGCACGTTCAGGTAAATGGACTACAACTTCTCCAGCATCAGGACGTATTAAACAAACTCATGACTCAATTATGGATTATGCACAAAAAATGTTGGTGCCTTTAGGTGGTAAAGCTTGGGATCTTGCTTGGCAAATTTCTGAAGGTACTAGAAATATCGCTGACGCACAAGATTACGTGCAGGGATTAGCACAAGCTAGATATGGACAATGGCTTGATGTACGTGGTTTAACTGAAAAAGGTATGACGTTAGATGATGTTTTCGAAGATCAAAAAAATAAGATTGCTGATACGTTGGAATTAAATCCTGAAGATGTTCATATGTGGAAAATGCCTATTGATACATTATTTGTAGAAGGATCTGCTGGACCGCTTGCTAATTTAAATGTAGAAGAAGGGTCAGATTCCGGTGTCAATTTAACAGAAGATTTAGTTCACGGAGAAGACGTCAGAAGTAGAAGGCTCATGTCAATAGACGATGCTGAAGAATGGGCTAAATCTCGCCCAAGATATCAAACAACAAGAAACTTTAGAGACGGAATAATAGGACTGAGTGGTGCGATGGCTCAAACAATGGGTATACGATAATGACTACACCAGAAGAACGAGCGGCTATTGACCAATTTATGCGAGATATCGCTGGTATAGGAGCCGCCGCTGTTGAAGAAGGCAAGAGTGCCATTGAAGGTATTGTCGCACATTTCCAAGATCCTTTAGGAGATGAAAGCGGAGGCATTATAAGTGATGTAGCTAGTGAGCTATTAAAAGGTGGAGCTAGTATTAATGATGCTGAATTGTTTGGTTGGGGTAGTGAATTAGATCAAGGGATGCGAGGTCCGATAGATCCGTCTACTGGATTGCCAACTGATAAGTTATTTGCACGAAGCGAATTTACTGATCCACAAGCACAAGGCAACGTGCCACCTCCTCCTGCACCAGCGCCAGCACCGCCTCCACCAGCGCCAGAAGCAGGCCAATGGTCGGGATTTGGTGATGAAGCTGAACCTTTTGGTACTGATACATTACCTACATTAACTGCACGAGAAATAAAAGATGCTGAAGATTTTCTTAGAGCAGAATTGCGATTAGCAGGATTTAATACTTCCGCTATAGAGTCAATGATTAATAACTGGATTATTCCTCGTTTAACTGGACAATTTATTGACACTGTTAGTGGTAAAAAAATGCCTTCGCCTACTGATCCAAAGAATCTTTTACCTGAATTGTTTGAACGCCCTGAGTTTAAAGAAAGATTTCCGGGATATCATCCTCGTCTTGAAGCAGGATATAACGCAATAGATATTCAAGATTATTTAGCTTATGAAAATACGTTCAAAGAATTAATGTATACGCATGGGTTAGATCAGTATATTAATACTTCTACTAATACTAAAGTTATGGATACTTATATTGGTGATTTAATTGCTGGTAATATATCGATACAGCAAGTTCAACAACGTATGAATCAAGGTGTGTCTGCTGTTATGAATGCACCAGTACAGGTACAAGAAACTTTTAAAAGTTGGTATGGCGATCAATCAGGAGAGAATGCTTTACTTGCTACCTTCTTAGATCCTAATGAAGATTTATTTGATCTTAAAAATATGGCACAAGCTTCTATTGCTGGAGGTTTAGCGATAGATGTTCTTGGAGAAGAAGGTCGAATTACACAAAGTATGGCTGAAGAGATAGCCGATTTAGATTACAGCAATCAACAATTACAGCAGGCTTACACTCAGTTGTCACAACAAGCTTTATTGTTTGCTGAAAAGTCAGGTGAAGAAGATTACACCATTGCAAGAGAAGGTGTTTTATCTGCTTTAAATATGAACTCAGAAATACAAGAACGTATTCGTCGCCGTAAGAGAGAGCGTTTAGGCGATTTCTCTGGTGGCGGTGGTGCTATGGTTTCGGGTACAACTACAGGATTCGGGAGCGCAAATGCCTAAATATGCAACTAGCTCTTCCAAAGGGAAGGCAAAGAAAGTACCATACAAGAAGGTAAAGAAAGGTAA
>MDSZ01193391.1_pt1 | contig 15153 bp, 8 predicted proteins | sample 811201 | NCBI WGS metagenome assembly MDSZ01 (sample SAMN05326647, study PRJNA326480) | marine metagenome | isolation source: seawater | place: Indian Ocean: North | collected 2010
AAGATGGTGATGGAAACTATCTGTCTGATAGTACACCTTATGGTGAGGATTATCATATTAAGGGATGCAATCTTTGCGTTGGGGTCGCATTCTATGGTGAAGAGACAACAGTTATGGTAATGGGAAGCGATTCTATATCTGACGAAAGGATTAAATACTATGCAGCAGATGGTGATAGTATTTCATTTAAATATTATGATTCAGATGGTGGTGAGGATGGGAATGGTCAGATATATGATTTAGTTATAGACCCTAGTTCAACTGGATTGAATTATAATAATCAGTTGATATCAGATTATGGATTGGATGGATGGGAGTATAATGAAATTCATGAATATTACGCGAATGATTTATCATTTATCTTGATTACTGCCGATGATGTTCCTGGATGTACAGATTCTAGCTCATGTACTTATAATATAGAGGCAACTTATGATGATGGATCTTGTCTGTACTTAGATTGTATGAATGAATGTGGTGGTGATGCTGAGCCTCAACTCACCTGCTCAGATGGCACGAATGTTTGCAATCAATCTGATTGCGATGATATATTTGGATGTATGGATGAAAATGCATGCAATTACAACGCAGAGGCAACAGCTGATAGTGGAGACTGTGAATATCCAGAAGAGAATTATAACTGTAATGGAAATTGTATTGTCGAGATTGATGAATGTGGATTGTGTGGTGGTGATGGATCTACATGTAATGAGAGTTCAAATGATACAAACACACCTTATGCATTTGATGTTATAGGAGTATATCCCAATCCATTTAATCCTTCAACAACTATATCTTACACCTTATCTAATGTTGGCTATACCAATATAAGAGTTTTTGATATGGATGGAAGAGAGGTTGCGGTGTTATTAAATAGGATACAGAGCCCAGGATATTATCAATTAGACTGGGAGCCTAACATTTCCCTATCAAGTGGAAATTATTTTATACATATCCAATCATCAAATAACTTAATTGTAAAGAAGGTAACCTTTATAAAATAATTAATGTGATGTACATCATGAAATTTTGATGATAAATCATATAGATTATATTGTTACAGAGGAGAAATTGTGTACTTTAGAGATTTAAAAAGAATATTAAATATTTATCAATATTTCATTGGATTGATATTGTGCTCTAGTATTCTTTTCGCACAAGATGCTCCTGAAGAATTTGATTTTAATATATCTATATATCAATCATTCTACTTTTTTATTACCGCTGATTTAGCTGGAATCCCCCTTGTTGAGGGTGAGGATTGGATTGCATCTTTTAGTGAGTATGATGAGACTATGGATGGGCAGTGTTCAGCTATAGGTGATGATCTTGATGGGAATCCAGATACAGAAGAATGTCAGGATGTTAATTCCGACGGGATTTTAAGTGAGTCTGTTGATGTCTGTGTTGGATCTGCTGTTTGGGATGGAGAGTACACAACGGTACCAGTTATGGGTGATGATGGTACAAGGTGGACTACTGGATACATGAAAGGACCCGAACCATTTATTGATTGCAATGATGATTTATCTATTTGTAGTATAGATGATGAATGGGACAGTTCCATGGGAGACAATACATGGACCCCTGGAGAATATTTCACAGATTTAAATTCAAATGGTCAATGGGATAATGGTCAGCTCCCTAAATTTAAGATATATAATGGTTCAGATGATGTTATATACAATGCTATTCCATCTGTTGTCTATCCTTGGTCTACAGATCTTGCTTTTTATGTTATTAGTGTTTCTGTATTTGAAGATTGTAATGGTGATTTGGGAGGTGAAGCAAGCATAGATGATTGTGGAGCTTGTACTGGAGGAAATACAGGTTTAGAAGAAAATTATCTTGATATTGGATGTGGATGTGATAATCAGTACATAGGCCCATTTTATGAAGATTTAGATGGTGATGCGCTTGGATTTGGTGAAGGCCAATACTTCTGTGAAAATCCAGGCTTAGGATGGTCTGAGAACAATAACGATCCATACCCTAATTGCGGAGTTAATTATTTTGATTGTAATGATGAGTGTGGTGGAGATTCTACTATAGATGATTGCGGAATATGTGGAGGTGGAAATGATTCTCAAGATTGTGCTGGTATATGTCAGGGTGATGATAATTATGGAGCTTATTTTGATGATTGTGATATATGTGTAGGAGGATCCACTAATTTAGAGCCATGTGATTTTCAATCAACTCAACCTGAGGAGTTTTATTATGAGATATCAACTCAGCAGGCTTTCTATTTTGTATTAGATGCAGAAATGTGGAATGGGCTCCCGCTATCTAGTCAAGATTGGATCGGGGCTTTTAATGGAGATGTCTGTGTGGGTTCAACCCAGTGGGAAGGGATGACAACGACAATTCCTGTTATGGGAGATGATGGTTCTTCATTTACTGAAGGGTACCTCAACACATTTGATTATCCTACATTTAGATTTTATGACGCATCAGTTAATGAATTTTATGATATTAGTGTAACCAATGTATTCAGCAATGATGGAACAGATTATATTGGATTTGTAAATTTAGCATTCTATAATATGAATTTTGTAGTTCTATCTCCAGATTGTAATGGTGAGCCTGGTGGACTTGCTTCCATAGATGATTGTGGAGTTTGTAGTGGAGGAAGCTCTGGTATAGAATACAATCAAGATTTAGATTGTTCTGGTGAATGTTTTGGTGGAGCCATAATAGATAATTGTGGAATATGTGATGGGGGTAATAGTAATGACCTTGGCTGCGGATGTTTTCTTCAGGGACCAGACTTTTATTATGCAGATGTTGATAATGATGGATTCGGGGCAGGTGACATTCAATCTTTTTGTGAAGATCCAGGAGATGGATGGAGTACAAATAACTTAGATCAAGAGCCTTTTTGTTTCAATGAAAATTTAGATACTTTTAATATTGATAGCTGTGGAATTTGCAATGGGGAAAATCAAAATCTAGATTGTTCTGGAATTTGCTTTGGTGCAGCAGAACTTGATGAGTGTGGTGTTTGTCAGGGTGATAATAGTTCATGCTTAAGTCCTACGGCAAATAATCTTGAATTATCTACAAATGAGGATGAGGTTTTATTAATTAATTTATTGGGGATAGATCCTAATGATGCAGAATTAAGTTTTATTATAACGGATGCTCCCACTAATGGTGCACTTGTGGGTAATCCTGAGAATCTTTCTCAGTATAGCTATACTCCTAATCAACATTTTTATGGTAGTGATTCATTTACCTACATGGTATTTAATGGTCAATTTTATTCAGATGAGGCAATTGTAAGCATTGAAGTGAATTCTATAAATGATGCTCCATTAGCTGAGAATATTTTAGTAGAAGGATTAGAAGATTTAGAGTTACTTATTACCCTTGCAGGAAGTGATGTCGATGGAGATTCACTATCATTTCTAATTACATCAACTCCAGGTTACGGACAAGCAATTCTATCTGATGGAGAAATAATATATTCTCCCAATCAAGATTTTTATGGTATAGATACCATTGAGTATGTAGCTACAGATGGGGAAATACAATCAGTAGTTGCATATGTAACAATTATTATTACAGGTGTTAATGATGCTCCTGTTGCAAATGATCTAGAGATTACGCTATATGAGGATAGTAATTATTCATTTACATTTGATGGGCTGGATGTTGATAATAGTTTAGATGATTTATCAATTTATTTTATTGGTGAGATTCAGTTTGGTCTATTTGATTTAGATGGGTTAGATGCAAATTTAATTCCTAATAATGATATTTATGGAGATTATTCAATTGAATTCCAGATTTTAGATGGTTCATTGTTTTCTAATAATGCAACGCTGACAGTTCATATACTTCCAGTTAATGATGCTCCAGTTTTATCTACAATTTTAAATCAAAGTATCAATGAAGATGAAACATTCTACTATCAGTTAAATGCATTTGATATTGATGAAGATGAACTTATCTTTTCAGCTTCTGATGTTGAGTTTGCTACTATAGATATATCTAATCAGACTCTAACAGTAACCCCTGATCAGGATTTTAATGGCTCACTATTGATTGAACTATCTGTTTCAGATGGCGAATACTCAGATATTGAGACTTTTCTTCTTGATGTTGTGGCAGTAAATGATCCACCAATTCTAGTAGATATTAACAATCAAACTTCCATGGAAGATGAAATATTTACTATAGAAATATCTGCTAGTGATGTAGATGGGGATCCGCTCATATATTGGATTGATGATGTTGACAATGCTAATATAGAATTTTCTAATGGGTTATTATCAATTTCTCCAGATAATAATTGGAATGGAGACATTCCGGTTAATGTAAATGTAACAGATGGGGAATATATTGATTCAAATGATTTTTTATTAACCGTACTTGCTGTAAATGATTCTCCAACTATAGCTTCTATTGGAAATCAGCTGATAGATGAAGATTTTTCATTCTTGTATTTATTAGAAGGATATGATGTTGATGGAGATCAACTTAGCTATAATGTGTCTGAAACGCTAAATGCAACATCTTACACCAATCAGGATACCGTATTTATTAATCCTGATGAAAATTTTAATGGTATTATATCTGTATCTGTATCTGTATCTGATGAGGAATATTCTAATTCAACTGAATTTGAATTGACGGTTTTACCTATTAATGACCCTCCTACTTTAGATGTGATTGATAATCAGGAAATATATGAAAATGATTTTCTTGAATTAAATTTTAATGCTTTTGATGTTGATGGAGATGATTTATCATATACAGCTTATATAATTTCAGGGTATGCTAGTGTAGATATCAATGCAAATTCACTTTTGATAACCCCTAGTCCTTTTTGGAGTGGAATTATAGAGGTTGATTTTATTGTAAGTGATGGAGAATATTATGTTCAACAGAATTTTAATATAAATGTTCTTGAAGTTGATGATCCTCCTACTGCATATGATATTGATAATACCTTAGAAGAAGATAAAGCTATTGATATTCAGTTAATTTCATCTGATCCAGATACTGACTCTGAATTGCTTGTATATTCAATTGCATCTGAACCACTTAATGGTACGTTATCACTTAATGGTTCAATGGTAGAGTATATTCCATCTGATAACTATAATGGCTATGATGAATTCTCTTATACAGTCAGTGATGCTGAAACAGAGTCTGACCCAGCCATTTCATCCATTACAATAATTCCTATTAATGATCCTCCTACAGCCCAAGATGTAGAGTATACCTTAGGTGGTGAAGAAATTATTTTTGATTTAAATAATGTTGTAGATGATATTGATGGAGATGATATTGAAATTAGTTTTATAACTCAAAATTATGGATCTGATGTAATTTCAACATTATTTGATGGCGTTATAGAAGATTTAGGAGAAAATATTTTCTCATATAGCCCACCATCTGGAATGGTGTTTTTTGACTTTATATTATACAAGGCCAAAGATCAAGTTTCAGAATCTAGTATTAAAACAATTTCATTTAATCTATTAGGTAGAGAAATGCCAAGAAATATGGCTCCAATTGCATTTGATCAGGATGTTAGTTTGCTTGAAGATGATATAGCTCAGATAACTCTTATTGGATTTGATGTACTTAATACAATATCTGATCAAGCTACATTTGAAATAACATCAGAACCTGAGCATGGGACTCTATCTTCAAATTTTATATTACTTGATAGTGGTTCAGATAATTTAGTTCAGTGGTCTCTTGATTATACTCCAAATCAAAACTATTTTGGTTTGGATTCTATTACCTATAAGGTGACAAATCCAGCTAATAGTATAGCAGAGTCTGATAATGGAACAATTTATATTAATATTACCTCTCAGAATGACCCACCATCAATTTATGTTGATATACTTAATCAAACATTTATGGAAGATGCAAATACGAGCCAATTAGATTTAGAATTGTTTTTCTTAGATATAGATGGTGATATATTGAATTATGATTTTATATCAACCAATTCAAGTGTAGCTGATATATTAATAGAAGATCAGATTTTATCTATTACCCCATTAGAAGATCAGTATTCAGCACCATTTTCAGTTTCTATTACTGCTAGTGATGCTGAGTTGAGTGTAACTCAATCTTTTGACGTAGAAATTCTTCCAGTTAATGATCCACCTACAGCTGACTCCAAAAGCTATGAAATAGATGAGGATAATTCTGCAGCTATTATCTTATCAGGCAATGATATAGAGTATGATCCTCTATCATTTATTATATACACTTCTCCTGAAAATGGAACTATTGAAGAGGATGGTAATCTTTTAACATATCAGCCTAATGAACATTTTAATGGTTCTGATAGTTTTACATATTTGGCGAATGATGGGGATTTATCATCAGATATAGCAACAATTTCTATATTAGTAAATCCTATTAATGATGTACCAGTGCTCTCTATTGTAGATGGGCAATCTGTAAATGAGGATGATACCTTTAGTTTAGTGCTTTCAGCTAATGATGTCGATGGAGATGAATTAATATATTCGGTATCTACTAATGATGATTCAGCTAGCTATGAAGTTTTAGATGATTTAATTACTATAACACCTGCAGATGATATGTATGGTGAAATAGAAGTGTTTATAGGTGTTTCTGATGGTGAACTAGTAGATGAAAATTCATTTATATTAACAGTTATACCTCAACCAGATCCACCTGAGCTTGTGGCTATCTCTAGTCAAGAAATTAATGAGGATGAAAATTTGATTATATTCTTATCTGGATCAGATGTTGATGGTGATGAATTGTTCTTTTCTGGTTCATCTATACTAAGTGGGTCTGAAATTTCTGTAGAAGATAATCTTATGATAATAGCTCCACCAATTAATTACTATGGTGAAATGATAGTTACTGCTGGAGTTAGTGATGGTTTATATAGTATCACTCAGGAGTTTTCGATTAATGTTCTTGGTCAGCCAGATCCTCCTATGATTTCTGCTATATCTGACCAAGAAGTTTTTGAAGGAATGCCACTTTCTATTAATATTCCAGCTTCAGACCCCGATGGAGATGAGCTTGTTGTATCCGTTGAAGTATCTGATGATATTAATGTTGTTATTGATGATTTATTAGTTACGCTACAAAGTCAAAATAATGTAAGTGGTACTTATGAAGTGATTATTTCAGTATCTGATGATATTTATTCAGCTGAGACATCTTTCATTTTAAATGTTATAAATGTAAATGATGCCCCTATATCATATTCTGATAGTGCAACTTTAAATGAAGATGATAGTATTGTTATAATATTGAACGCTGATGATCCAGATTTAGATGACCTATCATATTATATTCAGACATATCCAGAATTTGGTAGTATCAATGTATCATCTGGAGTTGTAACATATTCACCGCAACTAAATTATTTTGGAGAGGATTCTTTTCAATTTTATGTATCAGATGGAGAAGAAGAATCCAATGTTTCTATTGTGACATTGAATATTCTTCCTGTAAATGACTCTCCAATAATTACTTCTCAACCTATTTTGGTAGGTGCTGAAGATGAACTTTACACATATCAGATTGTTGCATCTGATCCTGAGGGAGATTCACTTACTTATGAGTTATCTTCTTCCCCCGATGGAATGGAAATAGATAATTTAGGTTTAATTACATGGATACCATTAGAGGGTGTACTTAGCTCTGGAGAGGTGGTTGTGACTGTTTCAGATGGAGGTGATGATGGTGCACTTCCATCCAATCAAACCTTTATGATAGATGTTGAGCCAGTTAACGATAGCCCTCAGATTGTATCTGTACCTAGTGACATTGCATTTGAAGACCAGGAATATAGTTATCAAATTGAGATTTCAGACCCTGATTCAGATATTTTTTACTATAATCTTTTATTGGGTCCTGATGGTTTAGAATTATCAGATAATGGGTTAATAACATGGACTCCTACGGAGGGTATTATATCTTCTGGAACAATTGCTCTTGTTGTTTGGGATACAGAGGCTCCAGTTCCCACAGTTGATTTCCCCGCGGTGCAAGAGTTTGTAATAACTGTTATACCAGTTAATGATCCGCCATCTATTATATCTTCCCCCTCTTCAAATGCTATAGAGGATATTGAGTATACATATTTGGTAGAAGTTGAAGATATTGATAGCGATGTATTCTATTTTAGCCTTTTAGAGGCTCCTTCAGGAATGCAAATTAATCAATATTCAGGTTTTCTTACATGGACTCCATTAGAAGGGGTTCTTACCTCAGGGAACATTTCTATAAAAGTAGCAGATGGAGATGGTAATGATGCATTATATGACATTCAGAATTTTGCAATTTCAGTAACAGCTGTTAATGATTCACCTGTAATTGTATCTACAGCATATCCTTATGGGATACAAGGCCAAGAGTATGTATATGAAATTCAAGTTGAGGATCCAGATGATACAGAATTTATTTATCTACTCTTTAATGCACCTTCTGATATGCAGATTGATTATGATACAGGGATTTTATCATGGACTCCATCTTCAGGTGGTGTTTATGGGCCAATAACATTACGAGTTCAAGATGGTGGGGAAGATTTTTCACAGCCCTCAGAAGAAATTTTCTCTATAAATGTACAGTATACATCTGGAGTAACAACTCTAGAAATCCCTATACATTCTGATGCCAATTTAATAAGCTATTCAGCTATACCTGAGGATAATTCAGTTGAGAATGTATTATTTGATTTAGGAGATAATGTATTATCAATTATTACAGAATCTGCCGCAGCATCATTAAGTCTAAGTTTTGGATGGGTAGGAAACCTTGATCAAATACAGCCTCAAAGAGGTTATTGGTTAATTACATCTGAAGATAATATTCCTTCTGGTACTACAATAACACATACTGTGGAGAATGCTTTTACTACACCATTAGATTTTGAGTATACTATTCATGAGGATGCTAATTTGATTTCGTATGTGGGAATTGATGGTCTATCGGTTTCTGAGGCACTCCCAGATAATATTGAATTAAATATAAATAGTATTATAGGAGAGGGAGTAGCTGCTTCTTGGAGCCCAACATTTGGATGGGTTGGAAGTCTAGAGGCATTTTATAGAAATAGAGGGTATTGGTTAATTAGTAAATCTGAAGATGATCTATATTTTAGTTGGGAGATGCCTGAAGAACAATCATTGCTTGAAAGGGGAACAATCACTGAAAAGAATATTAATGTTCCTGATTATTTAGCTTACAATCAATCATCCATGCAATCCTTCTATTTTATTGATAATATAATATTAGAAGAGAGGAACATATCCGAAGATGATTGGATTGTAGCATATAATAATGGAATTATTGTAGGAGCAAGACAATGGAATGGTCTGTATACAGATGTTCCGGTTATGGGTGATGATGGCATGGATTATAGTACTGGGTACTGTCGACTAGGAGAAATACCTGTATTTAAGCTCTATCTAGATTCTACTGGTGAGATGATTGATCTTAAAGTAAATAATGCTACACCACCATGGGAAAACTTATCAGTTAATACTATTCAATTAGCTGAGAAACCTCAAATCCCGAATGCATTTGAAATCTCATATCCATATCCTAATCCATTTAATCCAAGTACTTCAATTGAATTTGGATTGCCGCTATCATCAGATGTACTTATTAAAGTTTATGATATTATGGGTAGAAAAGTTGATACAATTTTAGATGAAAAATTAAATCAGGGTTATCACCAGATTAGTTGGAATCCTACTGAATTATCTACTGGAATTTATTTTATAAATATTAAATCAGGTGAAAATGACTTTACCTATAAAGTTATGTTTATTAAGTAAGTGAATATTGAGATAGAAAGAAAATTCTTAGTAAATAAGCATAACCTACCTTTACCTGATTCCTATAAGTCTATCACGCAAGCATATTTAATGTTTAATGATAACCAAGTACTTAGAGTCAGAAGAACTGATAGCCAGTATCAATTAGGATATAAGATTAAAAAAACTAACATCCATCGTTTAGAATTTGAATATGAAATCCCTATTGAAGATGGAGAAAAATTAATTTCTTTATCTCCGTACAATATAATTAAAAAAGATAGATATTTTATTAATATTGAAAAACATACATGGGAGATAGATCTTTTTAAAGATCTAAATAAAGGCTTAGTAGTTGCTGAAGTTGAGTTAAGCACTGAAGCTGAAGAGATAACTATCCCTGATTGGATTGGACAAGAAGTATCTAACGATGATCGTTATCTGAATTTCAATTTATCGAAAAAACCATACTCTCTATGGTAATTCTAAATGGATAGCGAAGAATAAAATTGCTCTAATTTATCATAGAATTTTTCTTCTGTACTATTATTCTCAATAATAAAATCTGCTTTAGAACGTTTCTCTTTTTCTGTAACTTGAAGTGACATCCTGTTTTGAATTTGCTCTAGTGGTAGATTCTTACGTTTTAGAGCTCTTTCAATTCGTATTGTTTTTTTTGCAGTTACCAATAGTACTTCATCTAGAAAGCTAGCAAGCTTAGCCTCAAATATCATTGCGGCATCTAGAATAAATATTTCATTTTTTTTAGATTTAGCTTTATCTATTGCAGCATCAATTAATAAATATACCTCTGGCCACATAATACCATTTAATATTTCTTGATTAAGCTTATTTGAGAATGAGACTTCAGCAAGTTTCTTAAGTGATAATTTATTATTTTCCACAACATCTTTTCCGAAACTTTCAATTATTTTATGTTGAAGTGTTATAGTGTTTTTGAGGTGTTTTTTTGCTTCTTTATCTGCATTAAATATTTTAGCGCCCTTCTTTTCAAAAAAAAGAGATGCGGTAGTTTTTCCAGATCCAATTCCTCCAGTTATTCCTAATTTATACATATATTCAACTTAATATTTTATCTATTGATTGACTTACTTGATCGATGCTCTGCTCTCCATCAATATGACATACCCTTGATCTAGATTTATAGTATTCAATTAGGGGACTTGTTTCTTTATGATATATCTCGAGTCTCTTTCTTACTGTATTTTCTTGATCATCATCTCTAATTATTAGCTCTTCTCCAGTCTGATCATCTTTACCTTCATTCTTTGGAGGATTATATTTTATGTGATAAATTCTTCCTGATGAGGGATGCACTCTTCTTCCTCCCATTCTTTCTACTATATTATCATCTTTTACCTTTATTACGATAATTAAATCTATTTTTTGATCTAATTCTTCCAATAATAGATCAAGTCCTTCTGCTTGAGGGATCGTTCTGGGGAATCCATCTAGAATATATCCATTATTACAATCCTTATCGACTAATCGTCCTTTCATCATACCAAGAATTACTTCATCCGGAACTAATGCCCCAGCACTCATATATTCTTTTGCTTTGAGTCCTAAATCTGTTTTGTTATTAACATGCTCTCTTAGCATATCACCCGTAGATATTTGAGGGATATTCAACCTATTTATTAGATACTTAGCTTGCGTACCTTTTCCTCCTCCTGGAGGTCCTAATAATAATATTTTCATTATTTACCTTTCATTTAAATAAGAAGACCTGCTATACATGCTGTTATCCAAGAAGCAATAGCTCCACCAATCATTGCTTTAGTTACTAGCTTGGATATATCTTTCTTTCTATCCGGCGCAATAGAGCCAATTCCACCAAGTTGAATACCAATTGATGCAAAATTAGAAAAACCACAGAGTGCATAGCTTGCTATTACAGCTGTTTTCTCTGATAGGCCATTGGTTCCAACTTGCATCTCACTTAGATTTAGATATGCAATTAATTCTGTTAAAACAATTTTTTGTCCTAATAAACTACCTAAAATATGTGATTCAGACCATGGTGCTCCCATTAAATATGCTAAAGGCATAAAGATATACCCTAGAAGACTTTCTAAAGAAGTTCCAAATATATTTAATATGTAATTTGATAAAGAGATTAAAGCGACAAACGCAACAAGCATGGCCGCGATATTAGCAGCCAATTTCATTCCTTCAGTAGCCCCATTCCCAAGTGATTCTAATACATTCCCTTCAACAGGTTCATTTAAGTTAGATGTTAGACTTCCATCTCTAGATACAGATTTATCAGTTTCAGGATACATTATTTTGGCAACAACTAGCGCTGCTGGTGCACTCATAATTGACGCAGCCATTAAATGGCCAGCTATACCAGGTATATTATCTAGCATTCCAACATAAATTGCCATTACTCCGCCAGCCACGGTTGCAAATCCACCGGTCATAATAGCCATTAGTTCTGAATTTGTCATCTTAGCGATAAATGGTTTAATTACAAGAGGAGCTTCAGTCTGACCTACAAAAATATTAGCTGAAATACTTGTTGTCTCTGGTCCACTTGTTTTCATGGTCTTTTGCATTATCATTGCAACGATTCTAATAATTCTTTGCATAAAACCTATATGATATAGAACGGCCATTAATGCTGAGAAGAATATAACTGTTGGAAGAACTGAAAAAGCAAAATTAATTACTGCTGGATGCATCTCTCCATCAATAAAGGATGCAAATAGAAACTGACTTCCATCATTTGAGAAGCTTAGTAGTTTTTTAATTAGTTTATCAAACCATCCAAAAATTGGCTTTCCAAATGGAGTAACTAAAATAAAAAATCCAAATAGCAGTTGAAGCCCTAGACCCCATAACACAAGCATATAATTTATTTTTTTTCTATTATTTGATAATAAAAATGCTAAACCTAGCAACGCAATTATACCTAGAATTCCCATTCTTGCTCCTTTTTATTGAGTAAAGCAATTTCTACATCTTGCTTCATATTTATCTGTCTCACCAACTACAACCAAAGTATCCTCTGACGAAATTCTTTGAGTAAAACTAGCAGGATCACCACACACCATACATATCGCATTAACTTTCGATACATATTCAGCATCAATAATTAACTGTGGTATTGGTCCAAATGATTTTGCCATATAATCCTTATCTAATCCTGCAATAACTACTCTCTTACCTGCTTTTGCAAGTTTGTTTGCTATATCAATTAATTTATCATCAAAAAACTGAGCTTCATCTATGCCAAACACATCAGCCTTATCTTTATAATCATAAATACTTTCAGATGACTCTAAGATGATTGATTTAATTTTACGTTTATTATGTGACACAATAAAATCATCACTATATCTATTATCAATCTTGGGTTTAAATATAGCTACATCCTGTTTAGCGTATTGAGCTCTTACCAACCTTCTTATAAGCTCTTCTGTTTTCCCGCTAAACATTGGACCGCATATAACTTCAATCCATCCAGAATTTCTAATAGTTAGCATTTTTGATTTTATTCTCCATTATAGGTAAAAGTTCTGAATTAATTATATCTAAAGCTACTTTATTTTTACCGCCATTAGGTACTATAATATCTGCATATGATTTAGTTGGCTCAACAAACTTATCATGCATTGGTCGGACAGTTTCTATGTATTGTTTAGATATTGACTCTATAGTTCTATCTCTTTTGTTTATATCTCGCTTTGCCCTTCGAAGGATTCTAATATCTGAAGGAGTGTCAACAAATATTTTTAAATCAATCAATTCTCTGATTTCTGGTTTGTATAGTGCGAAAATACCCTCCAACACTATAATAGGTTTTGGTGTGAGCCTATTAGTTTCTTGCATTCGTTTATGTCTCTTAAAATTGTAAATAGGTACATCAACTTGATTGTAATTTATTAGCTCATTAAGATCTCTAAGTAGATTTGAAAAGTCAATTGAATCTGGACTATCAAAATTAACCTCGCAACGCTGTTCATACTCTAAATGAGCTAAGTCCTTGTAGTATGAATCTTGTGATATGTATATAAGGTTTTTGCTATCAAATCTTGCAATCAGTTCTTTGGCAAATCTTGACTTTCCTGACCCTGTTCCACCTGATATTCCAATTAATAAAGGCTGATTCATACTAATTATCCAAAGGGATGAGGAAGGATATCCTTAGTTTTTGTTTTTATTTGATTTTTCTTTTCTTTATCCGTTATAATTATTTTAATATCTCCAGCAAATTCATGTATAATCTGTCTACATGATCCACAGGGCATTCCTCCATCATTTGTTACTACAGCAATGCTTTTAAAGTTTTTATGACCTAGAGATAATGCTGAGAAGATTGCAACTCTTTCAGCGCATAGAGTAGTTGGATAAGCTTTTGATTCAATATTGAAACCTATTATAATATTATCATTATTAGTTAATAGCGCAGCGCCAACCGGATAATTGCTGTATGGAGCCATTGCTTTTCCCTGTGCTTCAATAGCTTTTTCTATAAGGATATCATCACTAATCATTATTGTATGAAAAATTCTCCATCAATTACACTGATATTACCTACATTATCAGATACCTCTATTTTAATTGTATGACTACCTACTTCTAGTTTGTTCTTTAGATTGTAGTGCACCACTTTCCGGTATGTGTTATACTCAACTATTAATTTCTCTCCATTAAGATAAACATTGATATTATTCTCATTTTTAATTCCAGACAATTTATCCTCTATATCAAATTGTATTTTATCAAAGTGATCATGCCTATATGTTGAGTTTACTGCAGGAATAGTTTTTCTTATTCTTGGAGGTCTTGAATCCCTTATTATCGAATATATCCCTCCTGATTTCACTGTTGCTGAAATTTTGTTTAATTCCCTATTGTTATCTATAAAATTCCACTTCTTTCTTCGTTTATCATATTTATATATTCCGAGCTGATCTATATAGCTACTAGCATTATATGTGATTTCTAGTTTATTCTTAAGAGGGTGTTCCATGGGACCTAGTATAAATGGACTATGTATAATTTTATTATTATCAGGATTTTCAAAATCATTGGTCGGCATTATGTAGAAAAAAGTGTCATTGTGAATCATATTTTCTTTTAATTGTTTACTGTTATCTAATTCCTCCTTTGAGACAATACTGATATCTCCATAAGTCATATTGATTGGAATTCTTGATATCGATACCTCTGATTCTAGATCTAGTGAAAATTGCTGTTCTAGAGAGTCAAGGTAGAATACTGATATGTTAGACAACTCTCTCAATTCTCTTGGATAAAAGAATTCTGATAAGAATTCATTTTTACCAACTCTAGATAATGGATATTTATATACAAGACTATCTAATGTTAGTCCTAG
>MDSZ01226153.1_pt1 | contig 15151 bp, 15 predicted proteins | sample 811201 | NCBI WGS metagenome assembly MDSZ01 (sample SAMN05326647, study PRJNA326480) | marine metagenome | isolation source: seawater | place: Indian Ocean: North | collected 2010
TAAAATTTTCAATATCAGTAGAAAATCCATATTTATAATCTTTTAATTTTTCTAATTCTTTTTCTCTCATTTTAATTTTTTATTAAATCCTCTAATTTTTTATTTTCGAAAAAAGCATTTATGTGTATATCTAGTTCATCCCACAAATTGTGGGTTATGCATTTTGTTGATCTTCCATTGCATCCTTTTTTTGATTGTTTATCACATCCAATGGTTTTAACATTTTGATCTAATGCTGAAAAAACATCTGATAATTTTATGTTACTTGGATTTTCAGTTAGTATGTAACCACCATTAATTCCTCTTATGCTTTTGACAATATTGTTTTTTTTTAATTTTTGAAAAATTTGTTCTAAGTATTGTAGAGATATACTTTGCCTTAGAGATATGTCTCTTAAGCTTACAGGCTTATTTTCTTTAAAACTGGCCATATCAGCAAGTGCCATAACTGCATATCTTGATTTTGTATTTAACCGCATATTTATTAGTTTTCGTGATGTCTTATATATACCCGACTAATTTAGTCAAGTATAAGGTTAATTTTATAGCTTGCATTTTGTCGCTTGATTTTGGTAGAAAAATGTAAATTTTTTTTGAGATTAATAATCAATAACAATGGAAAATAAAGTTGTCGAAATATTTATACCTGGCCCAGCAGGAAGATTGGAAGCAAGATATTATAAAAGTAAAAAAAAAACTTCACCAATTGCATTAATACTTCATCCACATCCTCAATATGGAGGAACTATGAATAATAGAATTACTGTAGAAACTTTCAATACATTCATGGAGAATGAGTTTTCAGTGTGCAGAGTAAATTTTAGAGGTGTTGGCAAGAGTGATGGCGAATTTGATAATGGTCAAGGTGAGTTAGCAGATGCAGCGGCAGCATTGGATTGGATTGAGAGGGAAAATTTTGACAATTCTCAATGCTGGATTTCTGGATTTTCTTTTGGTTCATTAATTGCGATGCAATTACTTATGCGAAGACCAGAAATAAATAGATTTGTAATTATATCACCTCAACCAAATGTTTATGACTTTAGTTTTTTAAACCCTTGCCCAACATCTGGAATGGTAATTCACGGAAAAAAAGATGAGTTAGTATCGTCGCAATCAATTGATGAACTTAAAAGTAGATTATCAAGTCAAAAAGGAATAAAAGTTTTGTTTGAACAAGTTTCTGATGCTAATCACTTTTTTTCAAAATCAGAAGAAAAATTAAAAAAAGAACTTCATAAATATATTTTGAAAGAATCGGCCTTATTTTAAAAAAAAGATATTAACTCACCTCCTGAAATAGGTTTATTAACCTTTGTAGTTTTTGGAAATGAAATATTTTTTTTGTATAATGATCTAATACTTAAATAAGCGAATGCTTGAGATTCGATGAAGTCTCCATCAAAATTAAATTCGTCAATATCAAATATTCTTTTTTTTAATAATTTTTTTAAATTTGATACTAAAGTTTTATTTTTTCTACCACCGCCCGATAAAACAATATTATAATCTCCTGATAATTCTTTTTTTATATTTTCAGCAATAATTTTAGACGTCAAAAAATTTAAATTTGCCAAAGCATTTTCAAAAGTAAGTCCTTTGACAATATTAATATCGAAATCTCTAATATCAAAAGAATGATAATTTTTTGATTTATAAAAATCATGATCTAAAATATTATTAATTAATGAGCTATCGATTTCTCCCAATGCTGCGTAGGCCCCATCTTTATCATAGTCCATTTTTTTTGTTTTTTTTGTATACATATCCATTAAGCAATTTCCTGGCCCCACATCTTTAGCTGAGAAATTTTTTTTATTAATAATAGTTATATTGCTGATCCCTCCTATGTTCATAAAAACTAATGGTTTTTCTAGTTTTATTTTTGATGATAAAATATTGTGATAAACTGGCGTAAGTGGGGCTCCATCTCCACCTTTTTCTAAATCGTTTTTTCTAAATTGATAGACTACATCATTTTTAAGTAATTGAGAAAGCAATCTTCCATTACCCATTTGTATTGAATATCTATCTTTTGGCTTGTGTAATATTGTTTGTCCATGAAATCCAACTACCCGGGGATTTAATTTAAATTTTTTACAAATTTTTAAGGAAATTTCTGAGTGTTTAATTGTTATTATTCTCTCTAAGCTTTTATATTCGTCGATATTATTGTTTAAATCTTCAATATTGTTTATTTTTTTTGTTAATCTAATTAATGAATTTTTCAATTCTGAGTCGTATTTTACGTATAAGTTTCCTAAAATATCTATATGTTTTTCACCATCTGATTTTATAAGTGAAGCATCAATGCCATCCATTGACGTGCCGCTCATCAATCCTAAAGCAATAATTGTTTTATCCATATTGATTGTTGATTAAATATAAATAAGTATAAAGTAGTTTATCCAAATGAATAAATTTTTACAAGAATTTGAAGACAGGGGTTACTTTTATCAATGTACAGATAAAGCTAGCCTAAGCAAAGTTTTAGATAGTAAAAAAATTCGAGCATATATAGGTTTTGATTGTACGGCAGAAAGCCTTCATGTTGGAAGCCTGCTTCAAATAATGTGTTTACGTTTACTACAAAAGTATGGACATCAACCAATTGTGCTACTTGGAGGTGGAACTACAAGGATTGGGGATCCGTCTGGAAAAGACAAAACACGAAAAATACTTGATGAAAAAACAATTGAGAAAAATATATTAAATATTGAAAAAATTTTAAATATTTTTTTACAATCAAATAATAAAGAAACATCACCAATATTTGTTAATAATTATGATTGGCTTAAAAACTTAAATTATATTTCATTTTTAAGAGAAATAGGGAAACACTTTACTATAAACAAAATGTTAAGTTTTGATAGTGTTAAGTTAAGATTAGAACGAGAACAATCTTTAAGTTACATGGAGTTTAATTATATGATTTTACAAGCATATGATTTTTTAGAATTAAATAATAAACACAATTGTCTCCTACAAATTGGAGGGTCTGATCAATGGGGAAATATAGTTAATGGTGTTGATTTAGTAAAAAGACATTCCTCAAATGAAGTATTTGGTTTAACAACACCTCTAATTACATTAGCGTCTGGCACAAAAATGGGAAAAACAGAAAGTGGTGCGATATGGCTAGATAAAAAATTATTATCTGTATATGACTATTGGCAGTTTTGGAGAAATGTAGATGATAGGGATTTAGTAAAGTTTTTAAAAATATTTACAGACATTTCAGTAGAGGAAATCGAAAAAAGAAAAAATGATGATATAAATGATTTAAAAATATTACTAGCAAATCACGCAACTAAAATGCTTCATGGTGAAGAAGAAGCAAAAAAAAGCTTTGATCAAGCAAAAAAGATATTTTCTAATAATTCCTCTGATGATGGATTACCTGTATTAAAAATTGAAAAAAATAAATTTAAAAACAAAAATTTATCTGATTTAATTTATTCAACTGAATTAGAAAAATCTAAAAGTGAAATTAAAAGATTAATTAAAAATAATGGGATTAAAATTAATAATCTAAAAGTTGAAGAGGATTTGCCTGTATTTAAAATAAATTTTAAGGGAAAAAAATTTTTTAAATTGTCAATCGGCAAGAAAAAACATTTTAAAATTGAGTTTAATTAGTTTTTTTTATTTTTTCTAAAGTCCTAGTAATAAACCTGGGTGTTAAAGTTTTAATAGGGTTTACCCTAGTATCTAATTTATTTGGAGGTCCTTTGATCTTAAAACTGACCCCAAAAACTCCTTCTCCTACTTTATCTCCAATTAAAATATCTCCTAGTAGAGGTATCTTTGCAATAGATTTATTAATTGTAGTAGCTGGAACTAGTGTCCCCCTTAAACTTACAAGTTTATTTTTTTCTATATATCCTTCCATTAAAATAGAAATTGCTGGACCTAATGCATAAATTTCATTAATCGTGATTAAATTTTTTGAATTATCAAAAAACATATCAAATTCATTAAATCTTATACCTTCGCCAGTTGCTAAATCTGCTATTCCTTGAAGGGACGCCAATGATAAAAGTTTTGTTAAAGCTGGCATATTTTGTAGCTTGAAGTTATAAATTCTTAATTCGGACTTTGATAGGTCTTCATTAATTTCTGTTGAAGTATAGTCAAGATTGCCATCCTCAAATCCTTTAATGAATTTAAATTTTTTTACAAATGGCTTCGCAAGATCTGAGAAAATGGTGGTAACTTTTTTTCCTTCAATTTCATCCTTTGTGTAAATAAAATTGCCCTTTTGTTCAAAATTAGCAGATATATTTGCTTTATCAATTTTATTATTTGTGATTTCAGCTTCACCAATAATATTAATCAAATTATGATCATCATCAAGTTTGGCCAATTTAATATCAACATTGATTAAAGTATTGAGTGATTTAAAATATTTTAAAATTTCAAAGTCTTCAGAACTACGTAAGATCTTTTCTAAATTTAAACTGATATCAAGTTGATTTGAAATAATATTAATTTTACCATTTCTTCTTTCAAATAAAATGTTATTCAAAAAATTTTTATTATTGTAAAAATTTGCTTCTATTAAATTAAAATTGATAATTTTTAATTTTTTATCAAAGTTCAAATTATTAATTGAAAATTTGTTTTTATCATTAAATAATTGAAAATTTTCAATTTCATAACTATTTTTATTTTTATTTAAAATCAAATTTAATTGAAAATCTTCGTTTCTTTTTTTTTTAAAATTAATTTGATTAATGTTTATTTCATTTTCTATTAGATCTAATGATAATTGAAATTGTTCAGTCAAATTTAATTTTTCATAATACAAAGAAATATTTCTGGGCTTTTGTTTTTCATTAAATATATAATCTGAATTTAATTTAATTTTAGTTTTTTCTTTTTTATTTAGATTTAAATGTAAACTTCCTTTTGCTAAAATAATTTCATTATTAAAATCAGTAATAAAATTATTAAGATGTAATTTTTTTAGATTTATATATAATTTGTCATAATTTATTTCACTATCTAGCTTGTAATCAATTAACTTAAAATTTTTATTTAATAAAAGATCAAAATTTGAAACAGAAGGTAGATAGTTTTTTTCATCTACCAAACTTTCTATATTATAATTCATTATACTTGAGACTAGATTAGAATTAACATTATTTCTAACATCACCTTTAATATTTATTAACTTTTTTGAAAAATCTGCTGTAATTTTTTTGCTTTTAAAATTTATTTTATTATAATTTAAATTTAAATCTTCTATCTGAAGTTTTGAGTTATCATAATTAAAATTTAAGCTAATATTTTCAATTTTTTTTTTTCTTAAAATATTTAATTCTGTATTAATTATATCTCCTGATAATTGTACGTTCTTTAAGTTATTATTCTGAAAATTGATAATAATGTCATAAGTTATGTTGCCTTTGACAACACTATTTTCTAGATACAGCAATGGAATATTTATTTTATAAATTCTTAAAAATTTAAGAAGACTTTTAATTTCATTTTCATGAGAATTAATAATTATTTTATTAGGCTTATTTTCTTTTTTTAATAAAGATGATAAACTTACTAATATATCCACATTTGCAATTTTTTGATTTTCATTTTGAATAAAAAAATCAATATTCTTGCTATTTAAATAAAAACTAAGTTGTCTGAAATTAAATTTTATAAAAACACTATTTAAATTTAAGTTTAATCTATTATCTTGTTTGATAATCTCTGTCTTAATAATCTCATTGAATTTATTTGTTTTAATTCCAAAAAAACTTAAATATGAAATACATAGTGTCAAAATTACTGTAAAAAATAAAATTATTCTAAGTAAAATTTTAATCATTTAATTTATATAAACTACTCTCTAAAAAATTATCTAATCCACCATCAAGTATTTTATTTGGATCAGAGCTTTCTTGGCCTGTTCTATTATCTTTTACTAGTCTATATGGATGTAAAACATATGATCTTATTTGATGTCCCCATCCTATATCTGATTTTGATTTTTCAATATTTTCATCTTTTTTTTCTTTTTTTTCTAATTCATGATCATAAAGTCTGGCTTTAAGCATAGTCATACATGTTTCTTTATTTTTATGTTGTGATCTTTCATTTTGACATTGGACAACAATATTTGTTGGAAGATGAGTTATTCTTACTGCGCTATCTGTTGTATTAACATGCTGGCCACCAGCCCCACTTGATCTATAGGTGTCAATTCTTAAATCTTTCTCAAAAATATCAACTTTAATATTTTCATCTAATACTGGATATACCCAAACACTTGCAAAGCTAGTGTGCCTTCGTGCTCCAGAGTCAAACGGGGAAATTCTAACGAGTCTGTGTATCCCAGACTCATTTTTTAAATATCCATATATGTATTCACCGCTAATTTTAATAGTTGAGGACTTAATTCCTGCTTCATCACCTTTATGCTCGCTTATTAGCTGAAATTTAAAATCTTTGCTTGAGGACCATTTAATGTACATTCTTCTTAACATTTCAGCCCAATCTTGACTTTCCGTACCTCCAGCTCCTGCATGAATTTCCAAAAAACAGTCTAATCTATCATTTTCATTAGACAAAAAGCATTTAATTTCATTTTTTTTTACGTCAATTTTTAATTCTTGAATTTTAGAAAATGCTTCATTCATAATTTGCTGATTATTTTCATCATTAGCTAATTCAAATAATTCTACTAAGTCATTTAATTGATTTAAGTGTGATTTATATTTTTCAACTAAGATTTCAAAAGATTTTTTATCTTTAAGTACTTTCTCAGCTTCTTGTTTGTTTTTCCAAAAATTTGGGTTTTCTATTTTTTTATTTAATTCTTCGATTTTTCCAAAAAGATCTTTCTTATCAAAGAAACTCCTTAACTCTTAAATTTATTTTTTCAATTTCTATTTTTTCTGACTTAAATTCATTTTCCATTAGTAAAACTTATATATATTTTCTTTTGAAATATAATCAACATTACCATATTGGATTATATTATTAATTAAATCTTTTTCTTTAAAAGCCTCGATAATAATAGAATCATCATTATAAGAAGCACGCTCGCCAGTTTTTGAATTAACGACAAGCATCTTAATACCTTGAGGTATTTTAAAAGGTCTAGCATTATCTTTTTTAACTGCATTTTTCACAAAATCTTTAAATATTGGCATTGCAGTTCGTGCTCCAGTTTCATTCTTCCCAAGTGAAGAAGGATCGTCATAACCAACATACACTCCAATTACATAATTTGATGAAAATCCTATAAACCAGGTATCTGTATTTTTATTTGTCGTACCAGTTTTTCCACCTAGGTCTAAATTTAAATCTCTAAGTCCTTTTGCTGTTCCTCTTTTAACGGTTCCCTCCAAAATTGATGTCATCTGGTAAGCGGTTTCTTTGCTCATAATTTGTTTAAAATTGTTTTTAATTTTAGGTATATCTTGACTTAGATAAGAGATTTGATCACAACCATCACATTTTCTATTCTCCGAGTTGAAAATTGTGTTACCTTCACTATCTTGTATTCTATCAATAAATTTTGCATTAATTAATTTACCACCATTAATAAAACTACAATAAGCACTTGTAAGTTTTATTAAAGTTGTTTCACTAGATCCCAATGATAAAGACAAAAGTTCTTCTGGGTTGTCGTAAATATTTAATTCTTTTGCAAAATCTGCAATTTTTTTAATTCCAAGATTTTGTGCAATCCTTACAGTCATTAAATTTCTGGATTTTTCAACTCCAGTTCTTAATGTCGATGGTCCATAAAACTTTTTTCCGTAATTTTCTGGTTTCCATAATTTAAGATCCTCTCCTTGATCAAACACAATTGGTGCATCTAAAACTAAAGTTGCTGGGGTATAACCGTTTTCTAGAGCCAATGCATAAACAAAAGGCTTAAATGCTGATCCTGGTTGTCTTAAAGCTTGTGTAGCTCTATTAAATTCGCTATTTTTGAAACTAAAACCTCCACTTAAAGCTAAAACTCTTCCTGTGAACGGATCCATAATAACTATAGCCCCATTGACCTTTGGTATTTGTCTTAAGTTATATTTATTATCATCAATGTACTCAGCATAAATGATATCTCCAATATTAAATAGTTCTTCAAAATTTTTCTTGGTCCAATCTATTGATGAAAAATCAATAACTCCTTTTTTCCCATCGATTGTTTCAATCTCAACAGAAAAGCGATTAATCTTATAAATTATAGAAAGCTTCCAGCCAATAGATTTTTCTAATTTAAAATTATCCAGATTTTTACTCCATTTGGAGTTATAATCTTTATTTAATAAAGGGCCTCTCCATCCTTTTTTTTTATCAAAATCAACTAGCCCATGCCTTAAAGATAACGTTGCTTGCTCTTGCAACTTTAAATCGAGAGGAGTATTTATTGTAAATCCTTGTTTATAAACTTTGTCAAAACCATACTTATCTACTATTTGTTTTCTAATATCCTCAACATAATAATTAGAATTTTCCAAATATACTGATTTTCTTTTTTTTAAAATTATATCTTTCTGTGAAAGTTTTTGGAGCTCAGTTTTATTTAAATAATTGTTGTCGTATAAATTTTTTAATACCAGATTTCTTCTGAACTTAGCTAATTCAATATCTTTATATGGATTATATCTACTTGGAGCTTTTGGTAAAGCTGCTAATAAGGCTGCTTCAGAATAATTTAATTCATTAATTGGTTTATCAAAATATTGTAAACTTGCAGAAGCTATGCCGTAACTGCCTTCACCAAGATATATTTGATTAAGATAGAGCTCTAATATTCTCTCTTTAGTCAATGCTCTTTCTATTCTAAATGCCAAGATGGCTTCTTTTATTTTTCTGTCTATTGAAACCTCATTGGAAAGAAGAAAATTTTTTGCTACTTGTTGTGTGATTGTAGATGCTCCCTCAAGCCTTCTTGAGGATAATAGATTTGATATATTATTAATTGTTGCTCTCAAAACACCTTTTGCATCTACTCCTGGATGTTTAAAAAAATTTTTGTCTTCTGCTGATAAAAATGAATTTACAACTAATGTTGGTATTGAATTAAAAGGTACAAATATCCTTTTTTCAGAAGAAAATTCGCTCAATAATTGTCCGTTATTTGAATAAAGTTTACTTGAAATTGGTGGTTTGTAGTTTGTTAAAAATTTATAGTCTGGTAAATCATTAGAATAATACCACAAAATACTAACTATTGTTGATAAAGTAATTATGCTTGAAAATACTAATAAAATGAATATTTTTTTGAAATACTTGATCATTTTTTATTTTAATTAATCTATGAATTTGTTAATGTTAAGGCAATCTTAATAATACAAAATTTAAATGAATAAAACACATCTAAACATATGCCAAAAAACTTATTTATTGATGCATCGCATCCAAATCAAACAAGAGTTGTTCTTAAATCAGAAAATGATATCGAAGATTACGAATACGAAGGTAAAAATAATAATTTAATAAAGAACAACATCTATTTAGGAAAAGTTAGCAGAATAGAGCCATCTCTCCAGGCTGCATTTGTAGATTTTGGAAGAGAGAGACATGGATTTTTATCTTTTAATGATATCCAGAGTGATTATTACCAAATACCTAAAAGTGACATAGAATTGCTTAAAAAAGAAGAAGAAGAAACAAGGATTGAGTTACAAAAACAAAGCGAGATAGAGGAAACAAACCTTGAAGAAAAAGATCTAGAAGATAAGATTTTAGAACCTGAAAAAAAAATTGATCAATCTGAAGAGGAAAATCAAAATAAAGAAAAAAATAATGAAACTAATTCAATTAATTTAAATATCAAAAAAAAAAGATATAAAATTCAAGAAGTTATAAAACCAAATCAAGTAATTTTAGTTCAAGTTCTTAAAGATGAAAGAGGATTGAAAGGAGCTGCACTTACAACATTTATATCCATTGCAGGAAAATATACAGTGCTGATGCCAAACACTGCCAAAGGAGGAGGTATATCAAGAAAAATATTTAACCCTATTGAAAGAAAAAAAATTCGACAAATACTTAATTTAGTTAATATACCAAAAGACATGGGTCTAATTGTAAGAACGGCAGGTTCAAACAAAACAAAGAATGATATTGAAAATGATCTTTCAAATTCTATTTCAGCTTGGGAAGAAATAAAAAGTAAGGCCCTGAATTCCTTGGCGCCCTCAATAATTTTTGAGGAGAGTGATATCATTAAAAGAAGCTTAAGAGATATGGTAGATGACGATGTCCAGAATATTATCGTAGAAGGTAATGATGGATATCAAAAAGCAAAAATTTATATTAAGCAGTTAATGCCTAAGCAAATTAAAAAGGTAAAAAAGTATAGGGAAAAGGTTCCACTTTTTTTTAAAAATAATATAGAAAGTAAATTATACGAAATATATAAAACAGAAGTAAAGTTAAAATCTGGAGGATATTTAGTTATTAATCCAACAGAAGCATTGGTCTCAATAGATGTTAACTCTGGAAAATCAATCAAGCAAAAAAATGTTGAAAATACAGCTTTAGACACAAATCTCGAAGCAGCAGAAGAAATTGCTAGACAAATTAAAATTAGAGATTTGTCTGGTTTAATAATAATTGATTTTATAGATATGCATAACTATTCAAATAGAAGACAAGTAGAAAGAAAGCTCAAAGAAAAATGTAGAAAAGATAGGGCTCGAATTCAAATAGGAAGAATCACTAATTTTGGATTACTTGAAATGTCTAGACAGAGATTAAGGGAAAGCAATGTTAAATGGACTATGAGTCTAACAAATGAGTCTCAAGCATTTAAAATTTTAAAGCTGTCAGAAATTAAATGTTTAGAAAATAAATCAAAAGAAATTTTAATTTATATGAACAGAAAGATTATTGATTTCATATCAAAAAACAGTGAAGAGGATATTGAGTTTTTTCAAAAAAAAAATAAAGTAAAAGTAAAATTTATAGAAGATTTAGATTTTGGAGTAAATGATTATAAAATAGAGTTTAAATTAAAATCAAATAAAATAATTGAAACTATTCAATCTGAAAAAAAAGAAATTAAGGATACAAATATAATTAAATTTGATGAGAAGAAAAAAAATTTTAAAAAAAAATTTTCAAAAAATACCAAGAAAAAGGATTTTAAAAAATATAAAAAAAAATCTAAATAATCCCTTTTTTTGGAGAAGATGCTGTTCCAAAGAAATTTTTTTTCATTCTGCCTGATAAATATGATTTTCTACCTGATATAACCGCAAACTTCATCGCTTTAGCCATTTCAATTGGATTTTTTGATTTCGCAATTGCTGTATTGACCAAAACACCATCACATCCTAACTCCATAGCTATTGTTGCATCTGAAGCTTGACCAATTCCTGCATCAATTAAAAGAGGAATTTTAATTTTTTTTTTAATAAGTTGGATATTTACCCTATTTTGAATACCTAAACCTGAACCAATCGGAGCGGCCAATGGCATTATTGCTGCAGCCCCAACGTTTTCTAATCTTTTAGACATCAACGGATCATCATTGCAATAAACCATCACCTGAAAACCTTCCTTCGTTAAAATTTCAGTAGATTTTAATGTTTCAATCATATCTGGAAGTAAAGTTTTTTTATCTCCAAGAATTTCAAGTTTTACAAGTTTCCAGCCACCAATTTCTCTTGCTAGCCTAAGTGTTCTTAAAGCATCATTAGAATTAAAACAACCAGCGGTATTAGGTAAATATGTAATTTTTTTTGGATTTAAATAATCCATTAATAATGGTTTTTTTTTGTCAGTAATATTAACTCTTCTCACTGCAACTGTAACTATTTCTGCACCTGATGTTTTAACTGCTTTTGCACATTCTAAAAAATTTTTATATTTTCCAGTGCCTACAATTAATCTTGAAGTAAATTTTTTATTTGCAATTCTGAAATAATCTAAATTTTTCATTATCCCCCGCCTATAAAATGAACAATTTCTATTTTATCATTAGATTTAAGGAAAATTTTTTTAATTTTTTTCTTTTCCACAATCAAGTTATTTTTTTCAATTGCAATTTTATTCAAAGGATATTTCAATTTTTTTATCAATAAATAGAGATTTATACCATCTTCAGTGCTTATAGCTTTGCCATTTAACTTAATTTTTATTTTATTTTTTTTTTTCATGTATTATAAATAAAAAGTGCAAAATAATATCATAATAATCAACGGACCGAATATAAATTTACTTGGTGAAAGAGATAAATCTATATATGGTGGGCAAACTTACGAAGATTTATTAGCTAGATGTAAATCAGAAGCTTCAAAATTGAAAATTAATATTGATTTTTACCAGTCAAATATTGAAGGAGAGCTAGTTACTAAAATACAAGATTCAATTAAAATATATGACGGAATGATTATTAATGCTGCTGCATTCACTCACACATCTGTTGCAATTAGAGATGCGTTAAATTTATTTAAAAAACCTTGTATAGAACTACACATCTCAAATATATACAAAAGAGAGGAATTCAGGCATAAATCTCTAATAAGCGATGTAGTTACTGGGATTATATGTGGCTTAGGAACCTCTGGCTACATTTTAGCCATAAATTCAATTTATGAAATGATCCAAAATGGAAATAAATAAAAAAATTATTAAAGAGTTAAAAGATTGTCTTGATGAATTTAATTTAAATGAAATTGAATATTCTTATAAAGATACAAAAATCAAAGTATCTAAAAAATCAAGTACCGATGTTTCGTCAACACTCATTTCTAGTTCAACACATCGAACTGAAAAAATAGACAACAAAAAGGAAGTGTCGGGTAATAAAGTAACATCACCTATTATTGGCACTGCATACTTGGCTCCTGAACCAGGTGGTAAAAAATTTGCAGAGGTTGGAAAAAAAATCAAAAAAGGTGATACAATTATGATTGTAGAAGCGATGAAAACTATGAATCACATACCAAGTACTTTTGATGGTAAAATTAAAGAAATATGTGTTGATGATGGACAGCCTGTAGAGTTTGGTCAAACTCTTATCATTATAGAATAAATGTTTAAAAAAATTTTGATTGCTAATAGAGGCGAGATAGCCGTTAGAATAATTAGAGCCTGCAAAGAATGGGGGATTTCTACTGTAGCAATTCATTCTGATGTTGATAGAGAAAGCATGCACGTAAAATTAGCAGATGAAAGTATATGCGTTGGATCTCACCAGCCAGCAAATAGCTATTTAAATATACCATCTATTCTTTCAGCTGTTGAATTAACAAATTCAGAAGCTGTTCATCCTGGATATGGTTTTCTATCAGAAAATTCTAATTTTGCAAAAATACTTGAAGAAAACAAAATAAAATTTATTGGACCTAGCTCTAAACATATCAAGATGATGGGAGATAAAATCCAGGCAAAAAAAATTGCAAAAGAATATGGTCTTCCAGTAATTGAAGGTTCAGAAGGAGGCGTAAAAGATATTAAGGAAGCAAAAGAAATTTTAAAAAAAACTGGATTTCCAGTTTTGATTAAGGCTGCTGGTGGTGGTGGTGGAAAAGGAATGAAAATTGTAAGAAATCAAAATGAATTTGAAGATCTTTTTTTAACAGCAAAATTGGAGGCAAAAAAATATTTTGGTAATGATGAAGTTTATATTGAAAAATTTTTTGAGAATCCAAGACATATTGAGGTACAAATTTTAGCAGGTAAAAATAGAGTTGTTCATCTTCATGAAAGAGACTGTTCAGTTCAAAGAAGACATCAAAAACTGATTGAGGAAACTCCTAGTCCAATTTTAACAGATAAAGTTAGAAATGATTTATTTGAAAAAACAGTCAACATGGTCAATAAAATAGGTTATGAGGGTGCTGGAACTGTAGAGTTTATTTATGAGGATGGTAAATTTTATTTTTTAGAAATGAATACAAGAGTCCAGGTAGAGCATCCAGTTACTGAGGTAGTAACAGGGATTGATATAATTAAAGAGCAAATATTTATTGCGTTCACTGGTGAAACGGCTTTAAAACAAGAGGATATTAATCCAAGAGGTCATGCGATAGAATGCAGAATAAATGCAGAGGATCCCTCAAAAAATTTTCAACCTTCTCCAGGAACTATTGGAATGTGTCATCAGCCATCAGGATTTAGGACAAGAGTTGATGGAGCAATTTATCAAGGATATAAAGTTACACCTTATTATGACAGTATGGTTTGTAAGTTAATATGCCATGGAAGAAATAGAACAGAAGCTATTCAAAGAATGAATAGATCATTGGATGAATTTGTAATTGAGGGAATTACAACTACAATAGAGCTACACAAAAAATTGATTAATCACAAGAAATTCTTAAACTCAGATTTTAATGTAAGCTGGCTGGATAAAGAAAAAATTATATAATTTCACAAGAACTAAGCCACAGATCATAAACCGGGTGATCAAAAGGGTTTAAAGTTGGACTTGAGGAAAATGTCCATCCATTAAAAATAAATACTTTTTCATTATTTGAAATATTTAAGTCTTTGACTTGAATATATGCAGTCATTTCAGGATCATCATCAAATTTTGAATTTTCACATTTTAATACTTTTATAAGTAAATTTTGGAATCTTTTTTCCTCTCCAAGGTTTAAATTTAATATTGTGTTTTTTGAACTCACTTTATCCAAGATATTAATTTTTACCACAATATTTCCATTTATTTTTTGAGTTTCTTCTGAATAAGAATTAGAAATAATTGAAAGTAAAGTTATAGAAATAAAAAAACTAATTATTCCAAGAATTATATTTTTTTTTAGTTGCATCCTTGTTTTTTTTAGGATTATAGGCTTTATTTGTACCTGTTTGATTTGGTAAATGATTTTGTTGCCAATCATATTTTTTTAATTCATGCATTTCTTCAATTTTATTATTTATTGAATGCATCCAAGAGTACCACTCAACTGGGATTTTTGTAGCTTCTATTTCTCCTTTATATATTACCCATCTTTTTTTTCTTTTTTTATTTTCATAATATTTATTTCCAAATTGATCCTCTCCAACATATTTACCAAAGAAAATTGTTTGTAATCTAGTGCCAACGGTTTGGTGATTCCACCAAGTCAAAATTTCTTTTAAGAATGTCAACATATTTATTTTCAATTTCTAATTGTAAAAAAAAAATTAGACTAAATTTGATTTATGTATATACATTAAATTATTAAACTCAAAA
>MDSZ01155528.1_pt1 | contig 15149 bp, 14 predicted proteins | sample 811201 | NCBI WGS metagenome assembly MDSZ01 (sample SAMN05326647, study PRJNA326480) | marine metagenome | isolation source: seawater | place: Indian Ocean: North | collected 2010
CGATTTCTGTACATCCAAAATACCTGATTTGGCCTCTCAATGTTACTAACATGACCAATATATTTTAGCTGTTGTCTAATATTTACTTTGTTATTTAAACATTCAAAAAAAAACAATCCAAACAAAGTTTGATCATGTCTAAAAACTTTGCAATTTCTAACAATTTTTTCTTTGTCAAATTTCGCTCTGTGCATCTCACTTTTTGAATAGCCTAAAAAATAACCATTCTTTGCATACTCTAAGGATTTTATAATTGCACTATGAATAGGTGTATTTTTTTTATAACCAATAAATCCTCCTGCGAAGTTATTTGAATTCAAAAAAGTATTTATGTCTATATCCGCAAAATTTAGATAATCTTCGGGAGTGATATCTTTGTATAATTGATCTTGCCCAGCTACAAAATATCCATTTTTATTTATAGATAAAAAAATATTTTTAAAATCTCTTAATGCTAATGCACCCGCATCTATATGCAAAGTTATTTCTTCTTTGGTGTCTAAAAAGGTATAAGGTTTCCATGTAAAACACAAATTAAAAAAATTTACAAAACTTGGTATTTTTTTCACAACTAAGTTTTTAATACCTTCCAATTCCATAATCTGAAATTTTGTCAAACCTAAGTCATATATATAAATTTTAGGATGATCTGGAAATTTATCTTTTATAGAAGCTATTAAGCATATTAATTTATGGAAATACTTTTTATCTGATGTTGAAATTAAACAACATTTTGGTTTAATTTTATTGTAGCTTTCAACCAATCTATCTTTAAGTCTTAAGTACATTTTTATTTTCAGTTTTTAATAAATTTTAAATTTTTTTTTTAATTTTTTTAGTTTGAATATTTTAAAAAAGTCTCTCAAAAAATTAATTTTATAGTTTTTAATGTATAGTGCATCCCCCCAAGAGATATTCTTATTAGCAAATGAGGTTTCAACTCTTAAAAATTTATATTTTGCAAGATATTCATCTATATCATTAATTAAGGCATTATTTTCATAAGTTTCTGATCTATTTACTTCAATATAAATATAATCAACTTTATTAAGTGTTCTCGAAGCACCCAATAAAACCTGTAATTCATAACCTTGAACATCTATGTTCAAAAAATTTGCGTCTAAATTAAAATCATCAAGTTTTCGTATTGATACTCTTGGTCCTTTCTTAAAATTTATATCTGGATGATGAATTAAATGATCTTTTGGTTTTAAAAATGAACTACTTTCAGCATTATTGCTGCTGATAAACATTTCTTGAATTTCATTTTTATCTCCAATCCCGTATGGATAAATTATAATTTCAGAATTTAATTTAGAAGCAGTTTGTCTTAGAATTTTAAGATTAACTTCTAAAGGTTCAAAAGCAAAAACTTTTTTAATTTCATTTTTTTCATATTGAGCTAGTTCCTCTCCATAATGAGCACCCACATGTATAATTGCATTAATTTTCATTGAGTATTTTGATTTTAATTTGGTAAAGTTTAATAACATCTAAATTTAATTTAATTTTTCGAAAATGCTAATTAATTTTTTTGAGCTTTTTAAATAGTTGTGATTATTTTGTACCCACCTTCGTGTTTGAAATTTTTTGATATTAAATTTATGAATATTTTTTTTAAAACTTTTTAAACTATTAAATGACAATCCATTTACATTTTTACTAAAATATGGGCAAGGCTCTGCATAAGTTTTATAATTTTTTAAATATTTTGTTCTTTTATTATAAATGAAAGTTGGGGTATCTGTTGACCAAGCCTCAAAATACATAATTCCTTGTGACTCGGACTCCGAGAAAAATATAACATTTTTAGACTTATTTAATAAATTTAGATAATTTTTATGAGTATATCGACCATAAAAAATTTTTTTAATTTTAAATTTTTTTTTTGCATAGTTTAAGCAATTATTCAAAAGTTTTTTATTTTTAAAAGATTTAATGTATACAAGAAAATCAAACTCATATTTAAACTCATGTTTTTTCCAAAAGTTTAAATCTATACCTGATGGCCAGATAATAATTTTTTTTTCTAAGGGTTTATTTTTTTCTGTATACAATTTTTTTACCCAACTAGATGGAACTATAATTTTATCTATTAATTTATTTTTTAAAATACCACCATAATCTTCAGGTAAAATAACTAAATTTGGGCCGGCAATTAATTTAATATTTTTGTATTTTTTTAAATTGATCAGCTTTTTTAATTTATTAACATCACTTAAAACTATCACGTTATCGTAAATATTATCAAATTTAGGGTTAACATTAAATTTGACTTTTAACTTATTTAAACCATAAATTAAATTATTTAATACGACATCAGGACCGCCTGTTGAACTTTTGGTATAAATAATTTTTTTATAAATCTGGTAAGCTTTATTTATAAAATTTTTCTCCTTGTAAAAAATTGAATATCTCATTAATTTTTTTTATCTAAATTAATAACCTTATCAAATTTTAAAATATTATCTTTCTTATGAGTAACCATCACAATGGTAGTATTTTTTAGACTTAATAAAATATCAATTATTTTTTTTTCATTAACTTCGTCTAAAGATGACGTTGGTTCATCAAGAAAAATTATTTTTTTTCTTAAATATAAACTTCTGGCTAATGCAATACGTTGCTTTTCGCCACCAGAAATAGAAGTGCCCTCCTCTCCAATAATAGTATTTTCTTTGAACGGCAATTTTTTCACAAAATTATTTAAATTTGCTTGCTCCAAAGCCTCAAATAAATTTTCTTTATTAACTTTTGCCTGATCCACTTCAAATGTGATGTTTCTTACGATCGTATCATCAAAAACAAAGGGATCTTGCTGTACATAAGCGATATTTTTTTGCCAAGACTTTATGTTTAAAAATATATCTTCTTTATCACACAAAACTTTACCATTATCAGGCTTAATTATTCCAGTGAGAATGTTGAGTAGAGTAGATTTACCAGATCCACTCTCTCCTAAAATTCCAATTTTTTCTGAGTTATAAATTTCAAAATCTAAATTTTCAAATAGAAAGTCCTTTCCTTTAAATTTATGAGAAACTTGACTAAGTTTTAGACTATTTTTAAATTTTAGATTTATATTTATATGTTGATTTTTTATTTCCTCTTTTTTTTGAATTAAATCATTATAAATGATGTCCAGAGACTTAAGACCAAATTTTATACCTTGCAAAGAGGAAATGATCCTCATTACGCTTGGCATTAATCTTAAAAAGGCTAAAAAGAAAAAAATTAGTGTTGGTATTATCTTAACAAAATTATTCTCACTAAAAAAAAAGATGACTAAGAATAGCATCGTTACAGCAAGCATTTCGAAAATAAATCTTGGTAAAATTTGGAAAAAATTGAAAAATTTATTCATTTTTGCACTTTCTCGATTATAGATAGAAAACTGATCAATAAAAAAATTTTCTTTATTGAGTATCTTTATTTCTTTTATTGCTTGAAAACCTTCTTTTAAGATTTTCACTCTTTTTGTGTCACTTGAGTATCTTTTACTACCCATTTTATATAATGCGTTTTTGACTTTGAAAAAATAGATGGAACCAGTTAATGATATAACAACTATTAATATTAAACTTACTTTAAAGTTATAAGTTAAAATCACTATAAAAATACCAATTGATACCATAATTTCAGTAAGCAAAATTAAACTTAAATTACAAACTGACTGTCCAATTACAGGTGTCTCGGTTATGATATTCTTTAAATATTCAGAAGAGTTCCTCTTTATAAAATCAGTATAATTTTGTTCTATGTACTTTTTAAATACCCTATTTGTAATTGAGATTTGAACATTAAAATTAAATTCGTTTTGAAACCAAAATAGAATTAAATAAAAAAAATTTTTGAGGATTATTAATATGATAAATATAAACATCGGAAAAAAGTAATATTTATCTATATATTTATTTAATTTTTCATTAAAAATTAATTTATTAATTAAATTTGTGTCACCACTAATATAATATTCAAATATTGGTAAAACTAAACCAAGATTAATTACTTCAAAAAGGGAATAAATTAAAATCAGAAAAAAAACTATGGATAAATAAGTTTTTTGTTTAGAGGATAGAAAAAATAAAAATTTCTTAATCATTAATACTGTTCAAATATTTTTCAGAAATTCTACTAAAAGATTCTTTAAAACCTAAATGATAAAAAGATAATCTATCATACATTTTTGAATATAAATGTAGATCTTGGTTAAAGTCTTTTTTATTATATTGTTCTATAAAATATTTAGTACTCTCTAGGAGTTCTTTCTCAGTCAAATCTTCTGTCATTAGATTCTGTAAATTATAACTTTTATTTCCTTGTTCATAAATTATAGGATTATTTATTATTTCACTAAACTTTAGCTGCTTTTTCTTTTTAATATCAATTATTTTTTTCGGATGATATATATATTTCTCCCAATTAGGAAATGCCCAAAAAGTAGTTGCGTTTAGAGCTAAACAAGGTTTGTCAAAAATCCAAGGATATACGCTTGGTCCACCAGGATTTGCAATCATAAATTCACAGTAATAATATATATACATGTCATTAACAATATTTTGATACTGTGATGAGGAATAATTTATAACACCTAAGTCGTTTAACTTTTTGTTAAACTTGTTTTTACCAACCAGAACAATATCAAAATTTAATAGCTTAAGATGATTTATAATTGAATAGAAAGATGATATGTCACTAGTACATCTAGGATCTAATTCTAAATCAATTTCTTTTTTTTCGAAACTTTCAAAATAAGGTCTTAAGTAAAGACATACATATCTTTTTTTAATTTTTAGACTGTCAAATAATTTATCTTTAATATTTTTATTAAAAATTTTATCATTACTTAATTGAACACCGAATTTTTTGCGCAGGTTATTCAGCTCTATCAAAGTTGGGAAGTTATAGTCTTTTTTTAATATATATAAATACTTTTTTAGCAATTTATAATTTTTAAAAATTTTAGAGGAAATTATTTCATTTTTTTGCTTTTTAGATAATTTCTTTTTGTTTTGATAAAATTTTAATTCTGAGTAAATTTGTAATTTATCAAGCATTTTTTGATTTAGTTGAATTAATAGATTATTTTTTTTTTTATTAAAAATTTTATTATACAATCTGTAAATTATTTTTATTAAATTGTAGAAAAGTAAAAAAAGTTTTTCATCATAAAATTTATAAATATTTTTTTTATCTCCTAAAAAAAAAGGCAATAGTTCATCAGCGGGATATGACTTTATAGTTAAATAAACTAGATTATTATTCTCTTTTCTTTTGAGAAGAAAATATTCTAAATTTAGAATAAAATCTCCATAAGTATGAACAGTTGGAGAAGCAAATTTGTTTTTAGGTTTGTAATTTTTGATTGATTTTTCTACTATTTTATCCAAAGTTCGATTTATTAAGTTAGATAATTTTTTATTCATTTATTATTTTTTTACCTAGCAAATATTCGTAATTTTTCATTATACCAATATCTATAATTTTACTTCTTGATTTGAATACTGAAATATTGTCTAAATTTTTTGGAATTATATCTCTAGAAATATCTTTATATTTTTTTTTTTTTATTTTTTGTAAAAAATCATTTTTAAAAATAAATATTGATCCGTTTGCATAATAAGAAATATTTGTTTTTAAATTTTTTTTTTCATGAAAGCATTTAATTGTACCATTATTATAAAATTCAAATATCCCAGAATTTTTTACATCTTTTGTTTTAAAGCCATATAATGAAATTAATTTCTTGTTTCTTTTATGAAATTTTCTAAAATTTTTCAGACTATTTTCTTCTAAAAAATTGTCAGCACTTAAAATTAATCCATCCTTATTTTCAAAGAAATCTAAATTTTTTATTAAAGTTCCCGCCGTACCTAGAAGTTTTTTTTCATAAGATAATTTAATATTATAATTTTTTAAATCCTGGATTACTTTTTTTACTAAATTATTTTTGTAATGCGTGTTAATTAAAATGTTTTTTATTCCAATTTTAATTAAAATTTTTATCCACCTTATCAAAATAGGATCATTATAAATTTTAATTAAGCACTTTGGTTTTGAATAAGTTATTTTTCCAAGTCTTCTACCATAACCTGCTGCAAGAATTATTGCATTCATTAGTATTTATTTTGGGACAACGAGCCTATAATCTCTGCGAGTTCCAAGCTTTGATTTCCAATTTTTGAAACTTGAATTGCAGCGCATAAAGAACCAAAATAGGAGGCTTCCCAAATATTAGCACCACACTTAAGTAATAATGAAGAAGATATAAATAAACTGTCACCTGCGCCAATGACATCAATCGGATTATTATTTAATGCCTCAATTTTATCATTTAAATACTTTTTTCTTTGAACCTGATCAGGGTGAATAAGAATACCTTCCTTATCCAAAGTGAGAATAATATTTTTCGCGCCACAATTTTTTTTTAGTTTTTTACTTAAAACAATAAGTCCATCTTCGTAATTACTGCAGCTTATTCTAGCTTCTTGTTCGGTAGGAGTTATAAGCATCATTTTTTTAAATTTAGAGATATTTCCTAGTTGCGATGAAGATTGGCAATCAGCTACTTGAGATATATTTTTTCTTAAAAAAAATTTATTTAACTTATTAATTAGATTTTGCGTTAAAAATCCGTAATTGAAATCTGAGAATACCACTAAATGTATTTTTTTCTTTTGTTTTTTTATATAATTAAAAATCAAATTTTGAGTTTTTATTGAAATTGAATTTTTATCTATATTATTAACTCTAAGTAATGTTTTATTTTCGTGCTTATAACGTATTTTTACTGAGGTTTTTTTTAATTCTTCATAAAAAAAACTACATTTAATTCCAGTTTTTTTTAGACTATTCTTAACAAACTTTCCTAATTCATCATTTCCCAAAATTGATACGAATTCTACATTTGCACCAAGATTTTTTGCATGACTTGCCACTATAGCTGCGCCGCCGATAAATCTTTTCTTTTTAAATGGGTTTACAACTAATGCAGGATCTTCTCTTGACATTCCCTCTGCTTGACAAAAGATATAGTCATCCAAAATTGTATCTCCGATAATAAGAACATTAAGTTTTTTTATTTTATTTACATATTTTATAATTTGATGATTATCTATTTCATGTCTAATTAAAAATTTTTTAGGAAAATTTAAATAAGAGTAATTATTTTTTAATTCTTGATTTATAATATTCTTTGATGTGAAAACATTTTGTCCTGAGCTAAATATAAGTTTACCTCCATTTTTTTTAATTATTTTTTCCTCAGGATTAAATATTTCCTCATATTCTTTTCCTTTTACTACATAATTAGGCTTTATTTTCTTTATTGCCGAGTTAAGAGAATTATTTATTAAAAAACATTCATCAACTAGAGCATTATTTTTAATATTAATATATCTTAATTTTTGATTTACGTATGCTGATTTTCCTGCAATTTTATCAGAAAAAATTCCAACAATTAGCTTAGATCCAAATTTTCTTGCAAATTCAAGTAGTCTTATATGACCAGAATGTATTATATTAAAGTTACCGTAAACAAAAACTTTTTTCATTAAAAATTATTATCTAAAAGAGTAAAATGATCAGAATTAAAAATTTTTTTCTTTGATAATGTTTTTCTTTTAACAAGCTTTCTTTTGCTCTTTTTATAAATGAAATAATTTTTTTTCCAATCAATTTCATTTTTATCCATATATTGAGCTTGGCAAGGAATTTTTGTGTTTGTTGAGTTTTTTCCTTTTTCTGCAAAAACTAATACATTAGAAATTGTATTCATATCCTTCACAGCTTTAAAATAATCATAATTCTTATCTCTTTTAAAATAAGGTTTATATTCAAAAAGTTCAGTTCTATAGTTATATCTGCTTTTTCCATCTTTTTTGGCCTGAGCTATAAATACCTTTACATCTTTATAATTATTTATTGAAAAAAAACTATAATAGTACTCTGGAGAAAAAGCCAAATAAGCACCTGGAACTTGAAAAAAATGATTACCAATAAAGACTCTTCCATTTTTTTTTAACATTTTTGAGGTGTTAATAAGAAAATTTACTGGATTAAATAAATTATCCATTGACCCTCCATCAATAATAATATCAAATTTATTATTCAATTTTGACTTTAATGGCTTGTTCATATCTTGGATATATTTAGCACCTTCATATTTTGATCTATCTAAAGAGTGATAATTTATTTTTCTAGAAATACATCTAAAAATATCATGATCAAAAAAGAAATTTTGATCAGAATGTTTTATTGCATGTCTAGTTTGAGTGTCATATCTTTTTATTTTAAATAATTCTTTATGTGATAATTTATTTAAATTAAATATCCTTTTTAATTCTTTGTGTGTAACACCAATTGTCTGTTTGCCAATTACAATTAAGTTTCCTTTTAATGGTTTGAATTTATGTTCTTTAGTAATAAGATTTAAGTAAGGTGCAGTAATTCCCATGATTTAGCTATTCTCCTTTATGTATTTAATAATACTTAATATTTTATTTGAATAACCCCATTCGTTATCATACCAGTAGATAATTTGAAAACTATTATTATTAATTTTTTTTGTCCAATTAATATCTAATATAGCAGAATGCTTAATTTTTTTATAATCAGAAGATACGAGTCTATCCTTATTAATTTTAATTAAATTTCGGCTTATTTTGGCATAATCAATGAACAACTTTTTTATTGCAGATAAATTTGTCTTTTTTTTTAATGAAAAATTGAAAATACCACAAGTAACAATATTAGTTGGCACTCTAAATGATAAACTTTGAATTTTTTTGTCTGCACCTTTAAAAATTTTTGCAAGAGATTTAATCGCTGTAGTATTTTTTAAAATTAGATTATTTACTGAAGATCTGCCTAATTGAAAACCATCTTTATTACCTAATATTTTTTTTCCATCTAAAATTTTTTGATAAGACAACCATGGGTGTAACGTTGTTAAAGTCCCGTTTAGTATTTTAAATTTCTTATCTAAAATAGAATACAATGGAGCTAGTGAAATCACATCACAAATACTAGATGTATAGAATTTGTTTTTTTTTAGATTTATATCCTTATGATTTACGCCATACACTATAGATTTAAAATTATTTTGGTCATTGGTTGCAATATAGATAATTTTATTTTTCTTAATTTTATCAAATACTTTTTTATCGTAAAATGCTCCTGAGGAATCGATTATTAAATCAATATTATTTAAATTAATATCATTAATATTTTTGTTTGAAAATTGAACATCACTGTCTTGAATTTTTAATTTTTTTTTATTTATTTTATTTATATTATATTTTTCATGATCATATGTTGAATCATTTTTTAAAAGGTAAATTAAGTTGTCTATGTCTAGATTTAAATCATTTATTTGATATAGATTAAATGTTTTTGTTTGAATATTTTGGTAAACAATTGCTTTTCCTATTCGCCCTAAACCATTAATTAAAACATTCATTTATAATTTATTTTTTTAGAACTCAGTTTTTTATATAAATCATTAGTTTGAAAAAGGTAATTTTTTTTAAAATAACTAAAAAAATTATTTAGCTCTCTTTGATCTGTCTCAAAAAAAGGAAGTTTATTAGAATTAAAATAAATTTTCTGAAAGTCTGTAAGAAGAACCAAATTGATAACATCAAATCTAGATTTTTTGTCCAAAGACATATATTTTACAAGTTTCCTATAATCTATATTTTTTTCAATAAAAATATTTAGGCCGAGATTTTTCATTACACTTAATATCTTATGTATGAATACCTTATTAATTTTTTTTTTATAAAGTAGGAAATAAAGCGATATTAAAATTCCAATTGATACAGCATCTCCATGTAATATCCGATGATTATAGTATTTCTCTAGTGCGTGTCCAAAAGTATGACCGAGATTGCTAGCTAAAGAATGGATTTGTCTAATCTTAAACCTTGATCGTATTGTTTCTTTCAAGATTGATTTATCAATATTTTCATTTTTGGAAATCATTTTTAGTAATTTTTTTGATGTTAACAACGCATATTTAAACATCTCGGATTTACCTTGCCTTTTTATGATAGCATCTTCTGAAATTAAAAAATTTGAGTTAAGATAAGCAATTCTAGGATAATGAAATGTACCTAAAAGGTTTTTTGTATTTAAAAAATTTAAACAAGTTTTACCACCACTTACTGTATCAACCTGTGACATGAGAGTTGTGGGCACGACAGAGTAAGAAATGCCCCTTTTATATATTGATGATGTATATGCTATTACATCAATTATTGTCCCGCCCCCTACTACTATAATATGATCAAAAATTGATAAATTAATTTTTTTAAATAATTTTAAAAATTTTTCTGATGATTTGGCTTCTTTTATCTTTTCTGAACATTTAAAATAATATGTAAGACATTTTTTTTTTTTTAATTGAGAATTATCAAGCATTTTTGTTATTTGCTTTTTAACATTAATATCACCTAAAATTATAAATCTATCGAAATTTGAAATTTTTTTTAAATTTATATCTTTATAAAGTTTGTTATCTGAAAAATAAAAATTTATGACATTCTTTGAAACGTATTCTAACTTCATTTTTAGTATGATGTCCACCCACCATCTACCATAATACTTGTTCCATTGATCATCTTGCTTTTATCTGAACATAGGAATTGAACAACGTTTGCAACATCTATAGTTTCAGCAATTCTTTTTGACGGTATTTTGTTAATAATCTTATTTCTTTTTTTTTTATCTTTTAAGGTTTTTTCAACAAGTTTAGTATTAACATAAGTTGGGCAAACACTATTTATTCTTACATTTTTTCCAGCATATTCAGTACAAATTCCTTTTGTCAAACCTTCAATAGCATGCTTTAAACAAATATACATTAATTGTGGTCTATCGCTATCAATTGGTTGGGCAACTTTACCCATTATTGATGAAATATTAATTATAATTATTTCATCATTATTTTTTTTCCTATTTCTCAAAACTTCCTGGGTACAAAAAAAATAGCTTTTAAAATTTATATCAATCATCCTGTTGGCATCTAATAACGAAAATTTTTCAAAACTTTTAATTATATTAATAGAGGCGTTATTTATTAAAATATCAATATGCCCTATTGATTTAATTATTTTCTTCATTTTTTTATAGTTCTGTAAATCGCATTTAAAAATATGAATATTTTTACTTCCTGAGTTTTTTTTCAGTTGGTTTATTCGATTTTGATTATTAGAGATGAGGAAGATTGTATTTTTATCATTATTTAATAACTCAAATACCTTTTTTCCAATTCCCCTAGAACCTCCAGTTATTAATATTTTTTTTTGTTTCATTATTTATTTTTTTTTTTTTTTGAACTTATTATTTTTTTAAAATTTTCTAAAGAAGTAAGTTTTTCTATTTCATTTGATGAATAATTAATATTAAACTCTTTTTCTGTAGCTGAGAGAAGTTTGGCAAAATTAAGAGAGTCCCATTCGACACAATTGTCAATGCTTAGTTTTTTGTGTATTTTAGATTTTAGAATTTTTTTAAATATTTTATCTACCTTTTTTTTTTCAATATTATTCATTATTATTTGTTTATAATTTTTATTAATTCTAACTTATTTATCTTTCCATTTGCTAATCTCGGAAAATCTTTTAAATTTAAATCACCAATTTTTAGAAACCTTGTGGGAATTTTGTAATTTGAGATTTTAGATGACAAATATTCTTTCCATATTTCTATTTGTTTTTGTTCGATATTATTTTTTGATTTAAATACTAAGCAAATTTCATTACCTTTAATTTTATGTTTCTTTCCAACAATGTATCCCTCTTGTATATGTTTAAGATTGAGTAAGTGTTTTTCTATTTCTGAAGGGTAAACATTTTCACCAGAAACTATAATCATATTATCGATTCTGTCTTCAATAAATAAATTTTTTTTGTTGTCAAAATATCCTAAGTCTCCAGAACAAAACCAACCATTTATAAATTTGTCCTTTGTCATTTTTTTTTTGTTCAAATAGGAACTAAAAATATTTCTTCCTTTAATTCTAATTTCTCCAATTTTAAATTTGTTAAGACTTTTATTTCTTTGAATATCAAATATTTTAATTTTATTTGCCGAAATAGGAACGCCAGAACCACCATACGATCTTTTTGACTTCTTTATACTATCTACTGTGGCAAATGAGCATGTTTCGGTTAAACCATATGTCTTTAATATTGGGAAATTAAATTTTTTTTCAAATTTAATTTGATTTTTTTTTTCCAATCGCATTCCACCAACTAAGATCCCCTTCATAGAATTTTTTTTATTTATTTTTTTTTGGTTTATTAAAAAATTAATATGCGCACCCATACCTAAACTCCAATTTATTTTTTTTTCTTTTATATAATTAAAAAAATTAACAAATGCTAACTCAGGTTTAATGGTATAAACATTTCCACCACTCATTAATGGAACAAATGTAGTAAAAAACTGACCACTGTTGTGAAACAGAGGAGTTATTGTTAAGAAATTTTCATGTTTTTTAAATTTAAAAGATTTGTGTATTGACTGTATTTGAGAAATCACATTATCATGAGTTAATACAACTCCTTTTGGTTTTCCTGTAGATCCTGATGTATAAACTATTTCAGCTATATCATTTTTTTTTATACTAGAGAATTTTAAGTTTTTTTTTAATCGAATTAATTTTTTCGAAAATTTACTATTTATTAAAATTTTATTTTTAAATTTAATTTTCTTTAACTTATATTTATATTTTGTTTCAACAAAAACATTTGATACTTTGGAGTCGTTAATTATATATTTTATTTCATCTATAGAACTTTTTGGATTTACAGGGATACAAATTCTGTTATTTGCTAGCAGAGAAATAATAATCATTGCTGTTTGATTAGAATTTTCTGCGATTAAAAGAATTTTTTTTTGAGCTTTAATATTTAGGCTAACCAGGTATTGATTAAAGCTTGATATGTAGTTTACAATTTCATCGTATTTAATAGACAAGTCGTTGTCTAATATGTTTGACAAATAGAATTTGTTATTAAAAAGATGAGAAGATTTCATGCAGAGCTCTAAAATACTTTTTGCTCTATTTAGGTACATATTTCTTTACATTTTGACTTCTTTTCATCACTAGTTTTAAAGGATTACCACTATATATTGTCCATTTCTTCAATTTTTCATTAACTAGTGAAAGTGCACCAATTGTTGCTCCTTCCTCAAATTTTGCATTCGGTAGAATAACTGAATTTGCTCCTATAATACAAAATTTACTTATAGTTACGTTTTTCTTTTTTGAGATTTTATTATTAAATGGACCGTAAAAACTTCTGCCAGAATAATCATCAGCTGAAGTATATATTTTTACACCTGCAGATGTACCAGAATAATTTTTAAATTTAATTTCGCCATTGTTTGCATAAATAAGATTTTGCTGACTAATATGAACTGTATTATCGATTCTTACAAAATTAGGATTTATAATTATTGTCAATGCATCTATTCTAACATTGCTTTTTAGTATTAATTTTTTTGGATGCGATATTAAAGTTGAGGCATGTATTTTACAATTTTTTCCACATTTTATTCCTAAGCTTCTAATTTGATCTTCAGATAAAAAGTAATTGTTTAGCACTTTTATTTTGATATATTAATTATAAACAAGTTATCTTATAATAAAAATATAATCATAAAATGCAACTTATTTGTTAAAATTCATATGAATAGTAAGTCTGCTGTATTAACAAAATTAAATTCGCCATTAAAATTTTTAAATTTGAAAATACCTAAATTAAAAAGAGGACAGGTTCTTGTTAAAATTTATTATTCAGGTTTCTGTTCATCTCAATATGGGGAGATAACGGGTATAAAAGGTAGGGATAAATACTTACCTCATTGTCTCGGCCACGAAGGATGTGGAGAAATATTAAGTTGTGGACCAGGTGTCAAATATAAAAAAAATGATTTTGTGGTTCTACATTGGATGAAAGGGAAAGGTATTGAATCAAATAATATCTTTTATCATGAAAAAAAAACTAATAGAAAGATAAATTCAGGTAAAATTACTACATTTAATCAATATTCTATCATTTCAGAAAATAGATTAACGAAAGTAGATAAGAAGAAATACAATTTAAAATATTTACCGCTAATGGGGTGTTCAATTCCGGTCTCTTTTTCGACTTTAGAAAAAATTTTAAAAATTAAAAGTAAGAAAAATATATTAATTCTAGGCTCAGGTGCTCTTGGATTACCTGCTATACATTATTGTAAAAAAAATAACCTAAATTTTATAGATGTTGTAGATAATAAAATGAAAAGTCTTCTACTGGCAAAGAAATTCGGAGCTAAAAGATGTTTTAAATCTATCGAGAGTAATGAAATAAGAGACATGCTAAATAAAAACAGTTATGACTATATATTTGATACAATTGGTTCATCTAAAGTTATGAATTATATTTTGAAATTTGATATAAACTGTAAAATAGCTTTTTTAGGCGTTCCTAAAAAAAACGAATTTTTAAAATTAAATTCTCTGAAAATAAATTATGGTTTAAAGCTTTTAGGATCGTATGGAGGAGGATATATGCCAGAAAAAGATCTTAAAAAATATTTAAATTTTTTGGAAAAAACAAAATTCAATTTTAAAAATTATGTTTCAAAGACATATAAATTTAGTCAATTAAATAAATTAATAAATGATTACAAAAAAGGAAAAATTCTAGGAAAGGCCTTGATACAAATACAATAATTATGAAGAAAACGATTTTAGTAACTGGAGGATCTGGATACAAAGGAAATAAACTGATTAAAGAACTTATTAATCAAGGATATAAAGTAATTAATATTGATAAAAATCTGTTTGGAAATTATTTCATTAAAGATCGAAATGTTAAAAATTATAAACTAGATATTAATAGTATTGATAAGTTGAATTTAAAAAATGTTTACGCCTGTATACATCTGGCTAGTATTGCCAATGATCCTATGGTTGAATTAGATCATGGATTAAGCTGGGAAACCTCTGCATTAGGAACAAAAAAACTTTTAGAAAGTTTAGTAAAATTCAAAGTAAAAAAAATTATCTATGCTTCATCAGGATCTGTTTATGGGATTAAAAAGGAGAGAAAAGTAAGTGAAAAATTAAGTTTAGAACCATTAAGCACTTA
>MDSZ01104081.1_pt1 | contig 15148 bp, 16 predicted proteins | sample 811201 | NCBI WGS metagenome assembly MDSZ01 (sample SAMN05326647, study PRJNA326480) | marine metagenome | isolation source: seawater | place: Indian Ocean: North | collected 2010
AGATTTAATGAGGTATTCAAAACTTCATAAAATAGATATAGATTTTGATAAAGGTAAAAAAAGTCCTTACTCTATGGATGCTAATATGCTGCATATTTCTTATGAAGGTGGGATCCTTGAAGATCCATGGGTTGCCCCTGAGGAGTCTATGTGGCTGAGAACAAATTCAGTTGAAAAAGCACCAAACAAGGCAGAATTGATAACTCTTGAATTCAAAAAAGGTGATGTTATTAAAATAAATAATAGAGCTCTATCACCTGGGAGAGCACTAGATAAACTGAACACGCTGGCTGAAAAGCACGGTATAGGCAGATCAGATATAGTAGAAAATAGGTATGTCGGTATTAAATCTCGTGGCTGTTATGAAACTCCTGGTGGAACCATATATTATAAAGCCCATAAAGCAATTGAATCAATTACCCTTGATAGGGAAGTTCTCCATCTCAAAGAAGATGTGACAAATAAGTATTCAAGATTAATTTATAATGGATATTGGTTTAGCCCTGAGAGAGTAAGTTTACAAAGACTCATTGACGATAGTCAAAAAGTAGTGAACGGTAAAGTTAGAATTAAATTATTTAAAGGTAATGTAATTATTGAAGGAAGAGCCTCTCCTAATAGTTTATATGATGAGAATTTATCTACTTTTGAGGATGATGATGGATCATACGATCAACGTGATGCCGAAGGTTTTATAAAAATTAACTCATTAAGGCTGAGAAAGAAATAAAATTATTTCCTAATTTCCTCTAGTGTTACAGTAAATTTGAGCGTGTTTTCCCTATATTGTTCTATTTTTACTGGAATGAATCCATGATCAATCGCGTACCATGTAAGTGTATTTCTTTTATTATTTTTAATAAATTTATGTATTATAACCGTACTAGTTTTGCCTAAAATTGTTTCAATCTCCTCTTCTCCAATATGTCTAAATTGGTATTCTCTCAATCTTCCTTTGTCTATAATACGATAATCATGGGAGTATTTGCCTTCCTTAAGCTTATCTTGATAATCAACTTGTACAGACAATCTGTCATGAGTATGTTTTATCTTCTTATGTTTTATATTTTTAATAACATTATTAGTTGAGTGAGTAGTAATAATCATGGAATTATCCTTATTAAAGAAGGTTTCAATAATTTCTAATTTATCTTTTTTATTTCTATAAAACTTGTAATAGTATGGTTTAGTATTCTTTGATTCATATCTTGATACCTCAATCCTATGATCCTTTTTCATTTTGAAAATTCCTGATGTTTTGCTTTCAATCACAAATATTTTCTCATTAGATTTTTTAAATATTTTATTACTAGTTGTTGCAAAATGTATCTCTCCTTTTGAAAGATAATAAATATGCTCTGAGATAAGATCTCCATACTCATTATCATCGGCATACGTAATATTATTTATATTAAATATAAGTAAGATGCTTAATAGGTAATATTTGTGAATCATAGATGTATTATAGGTTTTTCCAGTAAATTATCTTTAAATTGTATTTTATTATCAATTTGTTTAATATATTTCTTACAATACCAATCAATCGCAATAGGTAGTATCTCATATTCAATTTTATGCACTTTAGACTTGAGAGTTTCGCAAGTATCATTTGAATTCACTAAACATTTGCTTTGTATTATAATTGGCCCATCATCCAATTTACTATTAACAAAATGAACAGATGCTCCATGATATTTATCTCTTGCTTCCAATACTTTTTCATGGGTATTAAGGCCTTTGTATTTTGGTAAAAGCGATGGATGAAGGTTTATAATCTTACCAAAAAACTTATCTACGAAATCAGCAGGAAGTATTTTCATAAACCCAGCTAGTATTAAAAGCGATATATCATTTTTATTTAACAATTTTTCTAGAAGATTATAGTCTGTTAGTTTATCAATAAAAAATATTTCTATCCCATACTCAATTGCTTTTTGGATACCTTCACAATTTCGATTATTCGATACTACGATAGAAATTTCTGTACTCGTTAATCTCCCAAGACTAATTTTTTCTACGATATTTATAAAATTAGAGCCTTGCCCAGATAAAAATATTGCACATTTAGTCATAACAAATACTTTGATTTTTGATTTTCTTAATAACTTTTCCTACTGTGAAGCTTTTAAAGCCATTTCTTTTGATTATATTATGTACCTTAGCTTCATCTTTTTTATCGATTATTATTATCATTCCAAGACCACAATTGAAAGTTTTCAACATATCGCTATCCGTAAGTTTCGTTTTGTCCTTTATAATTTGAAATATCTTAGGTACTCTCCAACTATTCCTAGTTATTTTTGCAGTTAAGTTATAAGGTATTACTCGTGGGAGATTTTCCGTTATCCCACCGCCTGTTATGTGTGATATGGATTTTATTCTAATCTTCATCGAAATCTTCTTTATAATATCAGAATAAATTAAAGTGGGTTTAATAAGAGTTTTTTTAAGATCTACGCCATCAACTTTTTTATTAAGAGATAAAATTTTCTTATCAATAAGTTTATTTATTAAAGAGAATCCATTTGAATGAATACCGCTAGAATTTATTCCAATAAGCAGATTATCTTTTTTTACATTTTTTTTATCAAGTATATTTTTTTTATCAACAAGGCCAACACAAAACCCAGCAAGGTCATAATCATCCTTATTGTACATACCAGGCATTTCTGCTGTCTCACCTCCTATTAAAATAACATTATGTTTGTCACATGCTATTTGAATTCCATTTAAGACCTTCTTATGTATTCTGAGATTAATAGAACCAGTTGCAAGATAGTCTAAAAATAAAATCGGATCAGCGCCAGTTGTAATCACATCATTAACACACATCGCTAACAGATCTTGACCAATATGATGATGTTGATTTAAAAGAGAGGCCAACTTAAGTTTTGTACCTACGCCATCTGTCCCACATACAATTACAGGATTTTTATATCTTTTTTTGTCTAAAGCAAATAGACTTGCAAATCCACCAATTCCAGATAGTACACCAGACCTCTTATGTGTCTTTTTAAGGACCGATATTAGAGTATTGGCCTTTGCAATATCTACCCCAGATTTTCTATAAGTTAATCTATTTTTTATTTTTTTCATTTTAGAAATAGCCTGAAATCAAATTATATATTAATCTTAATCTATATACACAAATATTTCATATAGAATGAATAATAAAAAACAATTTCCAATAGACTTTAGCTTTTACGAAAACAAGAGCTTTTTTAATTATATTCCAGGGAATAATGTTTTTATTATTGATACTCTCAGGAAAGTTGCAAATTACAACAACAATTTAATCTTCCTCATTGGGGCATCATCTTCTGGGAAAACTCATTTGTGTAAATCTACATATTTAGAATCTAAAAAAAATAAACTATTTTTTAACTCTAGAAATATTAACAAATTAACTACGGATAGTTTTGAGAATCTAGAACTCCTTATAATTGATGATTTTGATCTAATCATTAACAATAGCAATACAGAAGAAAAGATGTTTCATGTCATAAATGATTTGATTATGAGAAAACAGAGCATTCTTCTAACTTCATCTCTTAAAATTGGTCAAATTCATTTCAAATTAAACGATCTTAAAAGTAGAATTTGCTCTGATCAAATCTTAGAGATTAAAGAATTAAATGATTTAGAAAAAATCAATTTACTTAAGAAAATAGCTCTAGGCAGAGGGTGGATGCTTACAGACAAGGTTAGCAACTATATCCTTAATCACTTTGATAGAGATCTATATTTTTTGTGCAATGTTATAAAAAACATAGATAGAGAATCCTTATCTGAAAAAAAGAATATCACCATCCCTTTTATAAAAAAAATAATTGAGATCAAGTAACGAACGAAGTTTTATGATAGTTTTTTAACAAGAACTGCAAATCTTTTACCATACGCAAGACAAATATCCTGTTCTTCTTTGGTTAGTTCACTTTCTTTATTGAAGCTAACATGACTAGGTCCGTATGGTGTTCCTCCAGAAATTGTAGATGATAAACTTTTTTCCGAATAAGGCACTCCCGCAATAATCATACCATGGTGCATTAATGGTAAAATCATACTCATTAGAGTTGTTTCTTGTCCACCATGCATGCTCGAAGTAGAGGTAAATGCTCCACCTAATTTTCCTGTAAGTGTGCCATTAAACCAATGGGCTGTTGTGGTATCAATAAACTTTTTAAGAGGGGAAGCCATATTACCAAAATGAGTAGGACTTCCTATTATAAGACCATCACAATTATCGAGTTCATCTGAATTAATTATAGCATCATCAGCATATTCAGATTCTACTGTTCTTATTACAGAAGACACACCATCTACCATCTTAATTCCTCTAGATATGAGACGAGCCATTTTTTTCGTTGAGCCATTTTGAGAATAATATATAATGAATATGTTTTTCACAGTTATAGAATATTAGAAAAACAACAATAAATAAACTTTTAGATATAAAATTATGGGAATGAAAAAAATTAAATCACTAATACTAGCCTGCTTAATATCAAGCTCTTTCGCCTTTGCAGATACTGATCTTTCCTCAAAATCTGAGGATATGATAAAGAAAGCTCAAGCTAAAAATAAAGTCGCTATCAAACTTAAAAACGAGTGGAGAGATACTAGGAAGATTATAAAAAAAGCAAAAAAAGCGCATTCGAATAAAAATTACTCAAAATCTCTTAAATTAGCCGAGGAAGCATTGAATCAAGCTACCATGGCAATAGAACAACATAATGCCCAAAAAAATAAATATAGATTTCTTGATAGTTACGAAGAAAATTAAGTGATTTTATAATAAGTTATTTCTTATAAAATTCTCTAGGTCATCAATCATAAGGGAGCTTTTATTTGGTAGAATCCTCGATTTATGTGTGAAAAATTTTTGAGCGGCTTCTTTTTTACCAATAATAAAGAAGTGAGGTATGCCAATTAATTCCCAGTCTTTCATTTTTACTCCAAAACCAACATCTCTATCATCAATAATCGTATCTATATTTTTCTTTTTGAGAAGATTATATAAAATTTCAGACTGAGTTTTAACTTCGCTATTTTTTATAGCATCAATTTCAATGATTACACAACCAAATGGTGATATATTTTTTGGCCAAATTATTCCTGCATCATCATGATTCTGTTCAATAGCAGCCGCAGCAATCCTAGTCACACCTATCCCATAACAACCCATAAAAATGTTATTTATCTTTCCACTCTCATCAGTAATTTTCGCATTCATTGATTTTGTATATTTTTGACCTAATTTAAATATATGTCCTACTTCAATTCCTTTTTTATGTATCATTGAAGTTTCATTAATAAGTTCATCTAAACTTTTAAGACCATATTTTTCTTTAGCAATCTCAATATTCATACCTTCACCAGACTCAGACATCAATAAATCATCCTCACCAGTATTAGCTATAACATGGAATTCATGTGATTCATCACCACCTATATTTCCACTATCAGCTGAGACTATAGTAAAGTCCAATCCAAGTTTTTCAAAAATTCTTTTATAGGCTTCTTTATAATGATCATAAATGTTATCCAGACATTTTTGATTTGAGTGAAATGAGTAGGCATCTTTCATTATGAATTCTCTCGCTCTCATCACACCAAATCTAGGTCTTATTTCATCCCTAAACTTGGTAGTAATCTGAAAGAAATTCAGAGGTAACTGTTTGTAACTGTCGACATCTTTTCTTACAAGATCAGTTATAACCTCTTCGAAAGTTGGTCCGAAACAATAATCACGATCATTTCTATCTTTAAATCTTAGCAATTCTGGACCATACTTATCCCATCTTCCTGATTCTCTCCACAGTTCAGATGGTTGTACTAATGGCATAGAAATCTCCATGCATCCTATTTTTATGAGTTCAGATCTAATAATTAGTTCAATTTTTTCCAAAACACGCATACCCATAGGAAGCCAACTATATTGGCCAGATGAGATTTTTCTTATCAGTCCAGCTCTGATCATTAATTTGTGACTGATGACTTCAGCATCAGAAGGATCATCTTTCAGCGTGAAAATAGGAAAATTAGAAATTCTCATAGGTTATTTCTTTATTAAAAGTTAATTTATTATTTTAGTTTAGCATGAATATGGTTATTATATATAAAGCAAATTATTTGAGTAACAAATTATTTATGTTTAAATTTTTTAAAGAGTGGTATGAGTCTCATCTAACCGATCCAAATCAAGTTGCATTAGCACTGATTATATTATCAATTACACTAATAACATATATTCTCTTATCTACTGTTGTTCCTATCCTTGTTGCTGTCATTCTCGCATATATGTTGGATGGCTTAGTTGTTACCCTAGCTGACAAATATAAGGCTAAAAGATCATCATGTGTCTTAGTTGTATACTCTTCATTTGTTATAGTTTCGTTGGCTACTATTTTAATACTCATTCCACTTATGCTTAATCAGATAACTTTATTTATTAAATCTCTTCCAAGCATGTTAGAGAGAGGTAAAGAATTAATATATTCTAGTTCAGATTCAAATAGTCTCATTTCACCAGAACAAAGCTCAAGCATAATTTCAGCAATTAATACTGAAATAAGTAGTATAGGGTCTTCTATTATATCTTATTCTCTTTCTTCTGCAGGAAGTGTTATAGAAACTGCTGTATATTTTCTTATTGTCCCAATAATAATATTTTTTTTATTATACGATAAAGTTCAGATAAATACGTGGTTTCAAAAATTTTTTCCTGAGAAACTTGATCTGTCAAGGAAAGCATATGCTGAGTTAGATTTAAAGATAGGCAACTATATTAGATGTAAATTAATTGAAATTATAATTGTTTGGGTATCTTCAACAATTCTATTTGCTATCTTGGGTCTTAACTACTCTCTTTTATTAGGTTTCTTGTGCGGTATATCCGTAATTATTCCTTATGTTGGTGCAATTGCAGTAACAATACCTATAATTGTTGTATCTTATTTTCAATGGGGAACATCTTCGGAATTTTGGTATGTTTTAATTGCACATATATTAATACAAATCATTGATGGTAATGTTGTAGTTCCAATATTATTTTCTGATGCTGTTAATTTGCACCCTCTTGCAATATTAATAGCTATATTGTTTTTTGGAACAATTTGGGGTATCTGGGGAGTCTTTTTTGCTATACCATTAGCAGTATTATTCAATACTTTATTAAATATTTGGCCAAGGAACGAATTACCTAATGAGTAAAGATTATAACGAATTCAAAGGAAGTATGGTTGCAATAGCAACACCAATGCATTTAGATGGGTCACTTGATTTCGAATCTCTAGAAAAGTTGATTGAATTTCATATAGATAATAAAACTGATGTCATAATTGCTGTGGGAACAACTGGTGAGTCTGCTACATTAAGTATGGAAGAACACTCAAAAGTCATCAAAAAAACTATTGAAATAGTTAATAAGAGAATACCTGTTATTGCCGGAACGGGTGCCAACTCTACAAGTGAGGCTCTAGAGTTGACTCATCAATCAAAAGCTTTAGGTGCAGATGCTTGTCTATTAGTTACTCCATATTACAATAAACCAACACAAAATGGCTTATATCAACATTATTCAAAAATAGCGACTGAGGTAGATATTCCTCAAATTCTGTACAATGTTCCAGGTAGAACCTCTGTGGATATGGTTCCAGAGACTGTTTTGCGCTTATGTGAGCACAGTAACATTATTGGCATCAAAGAAGCATCTGGAGATGCAAAAAGAACTAGCGAGTTATTGGATAAGTGTTCGGAAAAGATATCAATTTTCTCTGGAGATGATAAAACAGCAATGCATGATATTCTACTTGGTTTTAAAGGCAATATATCTGTAACCGCAAATATATGTCCTTTGGAAATGCATAATATCTGCAAACTTGCATCTGAAGGTAATAAAGATGAGGCTGAGATAATTAATAAAAAAATAGAAGTTCTTCATGATGATTTATTTATTGAGTCTAATCCTATACCAGTCAAATTTGCTCTGAATAAAATGAAGCTCATTAATAAAGGGATAAGGTTGCCCTTAACATGGTTAGATGAAAAATATCATAAAATTTTAGATCAGTCTCTCATTTCAACTGGTATAATTACAGAAAATGATTTATGAAAATTAAAAGAATTATATCCATTGTAATGTTATCAACAGCTTTATCTGCCTGCTCATCAATGTCGGACTACATAGGAAATATTATCTCCGATGATCGAGAAGAACTTGTGGTTTATAAAAGAGATAAGGCTTATGATGAGACACAATTTGATCTTGAAGTACCTCCAGATCTAATTACCCCAACAAGAAGGGATGTATTAGAAATACCTGATTATGTGGGTGAACGTAACATTCCTATATTTACTGTGGATACAAAACTTGACAATTTAAAGCTTTTAAGAGATGGACGAGATTCATATTTATTTGTTAATACTGATGAAAAAAAACTCTTATGGGACAGGGTGAGCTCTTTTTGGCAATCTGAGGGTTTCAGACTTAGCCAAAAAGATTTTAGTCTTGGAATTATGAAGACCGTATTTTTGGAAAACCTAAGCGAGGCGCAGTTAGGTACTGTTCAGCGTATTGTAGGAAGATATGTTCCTTTGCTTGTATCTCCTGATACTCGTGACAGTTTTAAAACACGTTTTTTATTTCGCGATAATGGAGTAGACATAATTTTAACTCACTATGGTAAAGAGTACATGTCTGATGGTGATGTTGAATTTCGCTGGCAAAACCGTCCAAGAGATCCAGAGATTGAGTCAGAGATGTTAGCTAGATTATATATTTTTCTTGGTGGTGAAGAGGCTAAATCCAAGGGTTACGCCGTTGTAAAATCGACAGCGACTAGAAATAAAGCAAGTTTAAATATAGATGAAAATGGTATACACACTTTATATGTTTCAGATATTTTTGAGCGTGTGTGGCCACAAACAATTAGATCTCTCGAAACAATTGGGGTCACTATTAACTCCGCGATAGAAAATGATGGTGTTATTTCTGTATCAGCAAGGGAGGTTGAGGATAGAGAGGAGAGTTCATTTCTGAGTAATCTAATTTTTTGGAAATCTAATAAAAGCGATATGCAATTTAACATAGTTATGAGCATAGATAAAGACGGAACACTTATAGAAGTTCAGGATTCGAATTATTTATCTTTCTCCAATATTGCATCAGAAGAAATTATGCGCGCATTATATGCTGAGTTCAGATAGAAGTTTAGTTGTCTTCCTCTTTATCTACATGAATTTGAGCATATGCTGAATGATTGTGTATTGATTCAAAATTTTCTGATTCAACCGTATATTCAGTAACTCTGTCATCTTTGTTAAAATATACAGCAATGTCCCGAACCATATCTTCTACAAATTTGGGGTTGTCGTAAGCTCTCTCAGTTACAAATTTTTCATCAGGTCTTTTAAGTAGGGCATAGAGCTCTGAGGATGCTTCCTTTTCAACAATATCAATTATTTCTTCTATCCATATGAAGTCTTTTACTGCTACAGTTACGGTGACATGAGATCTTTGATTATGAGCTCCATAGTCTGATATCTTTTTTGAACAAGGACATAAACTTGTTACTGGAACTGTGACTTTGACTTTAAGTTTTGAAATTCCATTTTTCACCTCACCAATAAGCGACACATTATAGTCGAGTAAACTCTGAACTTTACTGACTGGTGCTGTTTTTTTAATAAAATATGGGAATGACATTTCAACATGACCAGACTGAGCCTCTAATAAAATAACCATCTCCCTTATCATATTCTTAAATATTTCTACAGTAATATAATCTTCATGGCTATTGAGGATATGAACAAATCTTGACATGTGTGTCCCCTTTAAATTATGAGGAAGGTTGACATACATATTGAAATTCGCGACCGTTGTTTGGTTTTTTCCACAACGTTGTTTGATAATCATTGGATGGTTGATATCCTTAATACCAACCTTGTTTATAGGAAGATTCCTAGTATCCTTTAATCCCTGAGTATCTGGAAGTGACTCAGTATTAACATCCTTTTTGAGATTATCATTTATATTTTTCATACTTACTCCTTATATGATACTGCAGATTTATCTGTTTCCCATAGCTTTATTGAATTAACTTTAACATTTTTATTAGAGAATTCCTCTGATAATTTAGTATAAATATATTTTGCAATATTCTCAGCTGTTGGATTACTATCAGAAAATGGTTCTAAGTCATTCAAAAATTCATGATCAAGTTCGTCAACTACATGATTTGTAGCTTTTCTTATTTCTTTAAAATCAACGACCATACCTATATTATCAAGTTTATCACCACTGATCTCAACTTCAACTTTCCAATTATGCCCATGCATCTTTTTGCATGGACCTGTATGCCCAACTAGTGTGTGAGCAGATGAAAATTCAACCATTGTTGTTAAAGTGTACATTTCAAAAAGATTTATGCTTTTTCTTTTAGATCCATCATATTTATATGGTCTTTTACTGATTCTAATATACCATTATAATCTAAATTGATCTCAGCTAAAATCTCATCCTGATTGCCATGTTCAATTAATTTATCTGGAATTCCAATGTTTTTTACATTGTTTTTAAGATTATTCTTCAGAATAAATTCGTTTATGCCTGATCCAGCGCCTCCACTGACGACATTATCCTCTACAGTTATAATTAATTCATGATTTTTACACATAAGAAAAATTTTCTCTTCATCAATAGGTTTTGCAAAACGCATGTCTACAACCGTTGCATTGATTGTTTCTGCAACATCAACTACGGTATGAAGAAGTGTTCCAAAAACTAGAAACGCAGTATTTTTTCCAGTCCTAATAGTCCTGCTTTTGCCAATTGTTATTGGTTCTATTTCATTAAGATTGAACGATAGACCTCTACATTGTCCTCTTGGATATCTCACTGCGGCTAGGCCCTTATAACCTAATCCTGTTGTAAGCATTTTGGTCATTTCTTCCTCATCCGATGGTGTCATTATAACTGTATTGGGTAAAACTCTTAAATAAGAAATGTCATAGATTCCTTGGTGTGTCTCACCATCTGCACCAACTATACCAGCTCTATCAATGGCTAGAAGAACATCAAGCTTTTGTACCGATACATCATGAACAATCTGATCAAATGCTCTCTGAAGAAATGTAGAATAAATTGCAACAACTGGTTTAATTCTCTCACATGCTAATCCTGCTGCAAAAGTAACAGCATGTTGTTCAGCTATACCTACATCGAAATATCTCTCAGGAAAGCATTTCTCAAATTCAACCAATCCTGATCCTTCTCTCATTGCGGGCGTTATAGCAACTACTTTAGGATTATTTTTTGCTATGTAATTTATCCAATTACTAAAAATATTTGTATATGTAAGTTTTTTAATACCAGTATTCTTTTTTACTGCCTTTCCAGTCTTTAAATTAAATGGAGTAACACCATGATATGATATAGGATTTTGTTCAGCTAATTTATAACCTTTTCCTTTTTTAGTGAGTATGTGTAGAAGTCTGGGGCCTTTTCTCTCTTTCAAATTCTTTAGTAATTTAATCATATCAATTAGATCATGACCATCTACAGGTCCATAGTATTTAAAACCTAATTCTTCAAAAAGCAGACCGGGAGTTATAAGATTTTTTGCTCCTCCCTCAACCTTCTTTGCTAAATTCTCTATTGGTTTAATTTTTGATAGCATTTTTTTGCTACTATCTTTTATATTCTTAAGTGTTTTACTAGTAAGCATTTTTGTAAGGTAGTTATGTATTGCTCCTACATTGGGGGATATAGACATTTCATTATCATTTAATATCACTAAGATATTTGATTTTAAATCTCCTGCGTGACAGAGAGCTTCATATGCCATCCCAGCAGTAAGACCTCCATCACCAATGATAGCAACAACATCAGCTTTATTGTTATTAATTAAATTAGCTTGATCAAATCCAACAGCAGCACTTATAGAGGTGCTAGAATGTCCTGCACCAAATGAGTCATATTTGCTTTCTTGTCTTTTAAGAAATCCAGAGAGACCATCTTTCATTCTAAGTGTTTTCATTTGTTCTTTGCGACCTGTTAAAATCTTATGTGGATAACACTGATGTCCTATATCCCAAATTAGTTTATCTTTAGGAGTATCGAAAACTTTATGAAGCGCTATTGTTAACTCTATCGTTCCAAGTCCAGCTGCTAGATGTCCTCCGGTTTTTGAAATAGAATCAACTAGAAATTCTCTAAGCTCTTTTGATAGAATAATTAATTGACTAGAATCTAACTTTTTTACATCAGATGGATATTCAATTTTATCAAGGACTTTAAATTTCATAGAAAACTATTTAGTTATCTCTTTTATTTTTTGTTCAGCCTTTTCAAGAGTTTTTTGACATTTTTTTGAAAGTTCAATTCCTTGCTGATATTTTTCTATCATCATCTCAAGACTAAGATCATCTTTATCGATATCATTTAATATTTTTTGCAGAGATTTGAGGTCATCTTCAAAGTTGGAGAGATCGCTATCTTTCTTTTTATTCATCTTCTTATCATACTATTTTTTTCTGATCTTTACATTGTTAACAAAATTATTTGAGACATCAATAATTTCAAAATCATATCCTTCATTCGTAAATTTTTCACCTTTGTTTGGTATATTTTCTAAATACTCCAGGACATAGCCATTAATAGTTTTTATATTTCCCTCTGAGATTTTCCATCCCAGAGTTTTATTTATTTCCCTTATTTGAACAGTTCCTTTAATTCTAAATTCATCATCACTTATTTTTATTATATCTTTGCTCTGAGATGTGTGGTTAAAATCACCTACAATTTCTTCTAAAATATCATCGAGAGTAACAAGGCCTTGAACTTCGCCGTATTCATTGACAACAAAGCCCATTCTTTTTCGTTCTCTTTTGAAATAAATGAGCTGACTAGTGAGAGATGTGTCCTCAGGGATAAAATAAGCTGGCGATAAATTATCTGATATATTTCTTTTATTTTTTAATGAATCATTAACCAACATTTGCATTATTTTTCTTTTATGAAGAAAACCAAGAATTTTATTAATATCACCCTTATAAAAAGGAATTCGAGTGTGATTACACGAAATAATCTTTTTATAAATTTCTGATTCGCTTAAATTCATATCAATCGCATATATCTCACTTTTTGGAATCATAGCATCTTCTACTTTTACTTTTTCTAAATCAATCATATTTACTATCATATCTTCATGACTTTTTGGTATTCTTTGGCTTGACTCTTTTACAATTAATTTAATCTCATCTTTTGTCAGTAACTCTTGATTTATTCTTTCTTTTTTAATCCCTAGAAGTCTGAGTAATATTTGAGAAATTAGATTAATAACTATTACTATTGGATTAAAAATCCTTAATAGAGGGTATAAGACCCAAGAGATAGGATAAGCAATTCTATCTGCATATAACGCAGCAAATGTTTTTGGAGTTACCTCTGCAAAAATCAAGATTGTGACAGTCAGCGCTATCACTGATAGTGCTACCCCAGCTTCTCCAAATAGCTCTATAGCTATTAAAGTGCTTATAGCTGAAGCAAGGATATTAATAAAATTATTCATCAAAAGAATAAGGCCTAGAGTCTTCTCAGGATTCCTAACAAGAAAATCAACATTATTAGCAGATTTATCACCTTGTTTACTCTTATGCTTAAGTTTGTATCTATTGACACTCATTATTGAAGTTTCTGCTCCAGAAAAAAATGCAGAGAGAATCAATAATCCAAATAATATAAAAAATAAAATTTCAAGATTCATACTTATTATAAAATAATTTTAGTTCCTAAATATGCAATGAAGAGAAAAATCATTCCACCAAGCGCTAAGTTTGTTGCTTTGCTTCCGGTAACCTTGGATGAAAAATGTTGAAAAATTAGATAAAAGTAAACTATCCATGCTATCAGTGAAAAACTTATTTTTTCGAGGATGCTATAATTTTGATCTATCACGACAAAGGGAGCACCCGTTATTAAAGAGAGTGTAAGTAAAATAAATCCAAAAACAATAAGTTCAAACATCCCCCTTTCCATTTTTTCTATAGGTGGTAAAAGATCACTGATCATAGATGTTTTTACATTTTTTAATTTATATCCCTGATATTTTAATAAAATTGCTTGTAGAGCGGCGAGCCCTAAAAAACCATACGATAATAAAGAAAAAACTATATGAATAACTAAATCGTAATCTATCTGATCGGTAGTTTTTTTTAGATCAAAAAGCAGAGTTGAAAGTATTGAAATACATGTTAATGGGAATAAAACTAAACTTAGATGACAAATAGGTTTTTTAAACATAAACAGAAAAAAAATATAATTTAAAATCAAAAAGGTTATCATCAATGCTAGAGTGAAGTTTGTTTTGATTGAGTAGTCTAGAATAAGGAAATAAGAGTAAATACTAAGCATAATTAGGGAAAATATAAAAATCATATGAAATGAGGTGTTGTTGGGCGACACGTCAGGATGCGTCAGCGATCTCTTAGTAGACATTGACGACAATATAAAGCCTAGAATGGCTAAACTTGCTAAAGTTTCCATTAAAGTAAGTGATCACGTGATTTTCCACATGATTTCTTGAGGATTGTTAATTTTATGTAATGCATTTTAGGTAAATGATATCAAATTTCATGGATAAAGGTAGTATGTTCGCCTATTTATATACATTTTTAGCACAAATATCTTAGAAGATTTTTAAAGTAATGCTATAATTACGCGAATCAAACTGAGGAGATATGATGGTCAGAATTAGATTATCAAGAGGTGGAGCGAAGAAAAAGCCATTTTACCATATAGTTGTCATGGATCAGCGTCAGCGCAGAGATGGACGTTGTCTAGAAAAAATAGGCACCTATGACCCCTCACTTTCAACCAATGAACGCATTAAGCTAAATCATGAGAGATTAGATTATTGGAAATCTAAGGGTGCGCAATTGAGTGAGAGAGTGAAACTTCTTCGTGAATATTCATTAGATGAAAATAGTGCATCCAATAGGCTAGTCAAGAAAGAGAAAGATTTAGATAAACTTAAACAAAAAAGGAAAGCAAAGAAAGAAGCTGCTGCACCTGAAGCACCAGCTGAAGAAGCTGCTGCACCTGAAGCACCAGCTGAAGAAGCTGCTGCCCCTGAAGCACCAGCTGAAG
>MDSZ01106221.1_pt1 | contig 15146 bp, 18 predicted proteins | sample 811201 | NCBI WGS metagenome assembly MDSZ01 (sample SAMN05326647, study PRJNA326480) | marine metagenome | isolation source: seawater | place: Indian Ocean: North | collected 2010
CAACCATATGGTTGTAATTGCTTTGTGCATTACAATCCCAAAAAAAATAAAAAAAATATAGGGAGAGTAGAAATTTTATCTATTCTACTCTCCCTTTTTTTACTCACCCTAAAGAAATTATTACTTCATCTTTTTGAAATAATCTTTTAGAAGCCAAACATCGTGTTGAGATATAGTTCTAGGATTCGCCACATTATATCCCTTTAGTAGCCTGTAGTCCGCCATAGTGAAACTTTCATCTAACTGCTTATTTGCGTAGTTCTGCATTTTTATGAATTCGGTTCGGAATTTTTTGATAAATAATCCATCACTTGTGAATTCCTCACGCCTAGCATGTAGCCCAGTCAATTTACAGGTTAGTATTTGGTTTTCTGTTTTCCAATGTTTTTTCATCCATTCTTCATCCATTTTTTTCACTCCTTTAATTGGTTCTTCCATAGGTATTTTTTGTTGTTCACTGGTTGATATGTCTTATTATGCAATAATGTGAAGTATCTCAAATTACATTCTGTGCATAGATATCTCAACTTTACAGTGTCTATCTTATTTTGTGGGAATGTTATTCCTTCTGTTATTCTAGAAGATTCGCAACAATCGCACTCTATTTCTATAAATTTGATAATATCAAACGGTTTATCTATTCTCATAATTCTCTCGCCTCCGATGCTAATTCAATGTCCTGCATTATTTGGTGAGCATAGGAAATATCCACTAAAGCCCAACTGTTGAATTTTACAGGAATATAAGCAGGTGATTTGAAAGACATGTCAATGTATTGTGTCTTGAAATATGGTGAAGGCATACTCATGGTTTTCTTTTCTTTGAACATCCATGAATAATCATCTCTCTTCAATTCTGCTTCTAGTGTTTCAAGGTTCTTTTCTACTTCATAAGAAACACCGTCATGCATATAGAATCTAGGAAGAATACTCCCTTCATATCCTCTATCGGAATGATAGTTCATTTTTCTGTATATGTCGTTTTCTTCTTCGACACTACTATCTTCATCTAAGGAATAGAATATTTTTGACAATTCTTCATATTTACCCCAGTGATATTTTTGAACTTCTTCTACAAATGCTCTCATGGAGAGATATAAGTCCTCTAGGAACTCTCTTGAGTCATACATTGAGTATTCCACTTTTACAGTTTCCCATGTAAATCTTCTATTGTTTTTTGGCTTCGTTTTCTTGATATTAACATATAGTTTTACTATCATCACTACTATTTCAGTCAATCTTGATTAATAGGCTTGAACAAAGCACAACCATATGGCTTTGTCTAATTTTTTTTATTTACTCATGTATAAATATACAAGCATAATATCTGTATATTTTGTTTATTTATGTGCAAAATAATATGTTTTGATATATAAAAATCTATAAAAAAGTGCAAATAAAATGCGCTACCGCTAAATAAAAATGTGCAAATAAAAATACATTAAAATATATATTCATAAAAAAATACATAATATATGTTACAAAAATATGTATTAAAATATACATATATTTTTATTCTGGAAATACAAAAAAAATAAAAAAATAAAAAAAGCAAGTGCCTCAAAAATTCCGAGCGATTTTTTCGAGATTTTTTTCCCTTAGACCCTAAAAAAATATGCGAGTAAATTTTTCGGACATTTTTTCCCTAATGGTTTTATACTATTCTTTTTTAGCATAGTTCATTAGAGGTATTTCTTATGACATGGAAAACTATACTAAAATATAAAAGATTCCCTACTCTAAGTGATGTAATAGATATTTTCACTAGAAACGGATTAAAGGATGTAACGGATTCTGTAAAATTGGCTGGTGTTGGTAGAGAGAGATATTTCAGACCAAAGGATACTCACCCTGATGGGTCTTATTTCTATAGAAGTCCACTCTTTTCTAATTACGAAGGGAACTTATTTATTATTGACCCCGAATATCCAGATGGGCATTTTGGGGGTAGGTCAAATTTTTTATCTACTCAAGAAGTGATAGTTGATATACCTAATTTTAGACCTGCAAAGCCTGAAAGGGTCAAAATAACTACAATTAAAGATGCGGAAGATGTAGCAAAGAAATACTTGGAGTTTCACAAAAAAGCAGTTGAGGTTAGAACTAAAATGGATGAAGCAGAAAAGACATTTAGAGAAAAGTTAAGAGAACATCAAGAACAAATATAAACAATGCCTACTTACGCCATGTTAATTCGGGTATTACTATGTCATGGGAAAATGAAATAAAAAAGAATCCAACATTAAAAAGAGGTGTCGCTAGAGTCCTAAAAACTACATTGAGGGATATTAAAAAGCAGGAAAAAAATTTATCATATATGGCTAATGAATTGCAAAAATATAATAGTCGTGATGAAAGAAAAAAAGATTTGGCTAGAAATCTACAGAAAGAATTTACTCAACATCTTGAACAACTAGGAATGATTTTTCAGAAAATGAAAGAAAACGAACAAGCCTTAATGGAACTTATGAACTAAGGCGATATTATGTCATGGAAAGATATTCTAAAAGAAAACGATATTGAGAAGAAGAAATGTCCTAAGTGTGGAAAAACGCATTCTTCTGATTTAGAATTAGCAAGTTGTGGTAGTCATCATAAGGCTAGTGGGGCAGTAGGATTTGGTGCTTCTCAAGGAAATACTAAATTTACAGGAAAGAATATGTTTAATAGTAAGGTGGTTAGTCCTCGAAAGCGTAAGAAAGAGGATTGAGTATGACCCGCAAACCTAAATCTTCTCTAAAGAAGGACATTATCCGAGAAGGAAATGTCGAATTTGAGTATATTTCTCAAGAAACAGAATTTGCTGAACTCTATGAGGAGTGGGAAGAAAGGCAGAAAAAGAAAGTTATTACCAATACTAAGGGTGGTGGAACTCAACTCGATTTTTTTGAGAAACATCTCACTACAAGAACAATGAGAGCAGGAAGTAAAAATAGGCAAAATAAACCTGCTAAGGGAGCACCTAATACTAGGTCTGTTTTAAGACAAGTTCGCAGAATATTCAAGAGAAGGCAAATACCTACTGATGAGGAAATTGATGAATTAATTGAATTTGGTGAAGGTATTAAAAGTTGGGAAGGAGTAGGTAAAGGAGATAATGATTTTGCTCTAGACCCTGCTTTGATTATGTTCACAAATAGAGAAAGAAAAGCAATAAAGGGCAAAAAGGGTAAGAAAAGATTCAAGTCTGTTCAAGCAGGTAAGGTATATGGGCATTACCGTTCTAAAGAATATGTTGCTACTAGACCTAATATTACTGAAGTTAAGTATATTAACAATCCAAAACAGAATCCTTTGCACTTAGCACTTTTTGGAACAGATGCTAACGACAAAACTTCACTATCTTACATCTTGAGAAACGCAGGAGATAGTCTGAAAAAGCAAAGAGTTAGAATTACCGTCTATGGTAAGGCAAAACACATAGGTTCTTTTGAAAAAGTTGCTTCCGAGATGTATAAAATAGGTGCAGTTAAGGAATTTTTAGGTAGATTAGTGAAAAATAAAACATTTTTTAGGGCAAATAGTGGGCAACTGATGTTAAGTAAGGTAAAAGTTGCTATTGATAGAGAGATTTTTCCTATCAAAAACAAGCGAGAGAAGAAAATTGTTGAAAATTTAATTTATGCTAGTGCAAAAGACAAGAAGGCAGGCGATATTGTTCAGTTTAGATACAACTCTCAAGGTGCAGTAGCACTTTTAGCCCTAGTTCACCTTGCAATTAAGGACTTTTTAGAGCCAGTTGAGAAAAAAATAGATGATGGTAGAACATTTACTGCTTATCGTGACCCTTATGGCTACTTTGTTTGGTCTAAAGGGGCTTCAAATGCTTTTGATTACCGACCAACTAAAAAACAAAGGGAGCAAATTAGGCAAGTTAAGCCAAAAGACAGAAAATTTTCAGGAAATACTCGAACTGCTAACTCAAAAGTCGCTTTCAAGAAGCAATGGCGTGAAATTTTAAAGGGGTTGTGATTTTTGGTTACTAGAAAGAGATGTTCTCTATGCCAACATGAGGATAGGAGTGAAATAGAGCAATCTCTAGAGAATCTTAGCATGTCCTGTGATGATATTGATAAAAAGTATGGTTGGGCAAGCGGAACTTCTGCAAAACATCAGAGAAATCATATGGGTGAGTATGAGAACAGTTCAAATCCTAGTTGTAAATTATGTGTTGCCCCACAAAGGAAGGATATTGAGTTTGCACTATCCACATCGGAGATAGATATTGATGATGTTGTAGAAGGTATGGGTATTTCTAAGCAACAAATTCAGCGTCATATGAAACATCACCTACAACCTCTAGTTCAAGAGTCAGCAGCGACTATGCTTGCTAAAAAAGAAATTAATGAAGTTGATGTTTTGGCGAATAACATTACTATGTTGGATAGAAGAATGCAACAAGTGTTTGCAGATGACGATTTAGACCCTAAAATGATAGATGCTCTTACTAAGTTAGCGAGAGAAATAAGAGAATCGTTAAAATACATGATGGAGTTCAAAGGTAAATTAGTGCATAAGCGTCAAGATACTATTGTCGTGGCTCAAATGCAAATTGTTCAAGAAGTTCTTGCTCAAAATAATCCGCAAATATGGTTAGACATTAAGGAAAAAATGCAGGAGAGATTACAATGAGTTGGGAAGATATTCTAAAACAAGTCAAAGAAATCCGAGTTCATTTTTACAATAGCAATAACAAGCAAGTTAGCCACAAAATACCCATGAATAAATTTGATGACATAGAATACTTACCAAGAAAAGAACAATCTAAATTAATTATAGACTATCTTAAAAAACGACCTGAGAGATTTGATTTTAAAGGTGGGTTAGAATACGATAGAATAGAAAAACCCCACCCTTTCAAAAAGGATGAAGAAGGAAACTATGTTTATTCTAAAGAAGAACAAAAAAGAATACAGGAGAAATTACAATGAGTTGGGAAGTTATATTGAAAAGGTATGACCCTACTGACGATTTAGTTGATGAACCTTTAACTGAACACATTACTTGGAAAGGAAAAGACTACTTTATTTATGATACAGAAAATAATTCGGGTGTGCCAAATGGAATCATCTATGTGTATAAAACATATCACAAACCAACAGGAACATTATCATATCCAACCATTAAATTATATCTTTATGAAGGTGAAATTAGAGAATGGACTGATGACGACCAAAAAGAATTTGATATGGAAGTAGATTCAAATATGTTTGATGTATGGGCTGATGCTAAATCAAAAGAAAAGTTTGTGAGGGATAATAAATGAACTGGGTTGAAGTTATTAAAAGCAAAAAAGTAGTATATAGTGGAACTTGTCCTAAGTGTGGTGAATTTGTTACCCGTAGTCAAGAATGCCCATCCAATTTACCTGCAAAAACTCCTGAATTGATGACTGTTGATACTTGCCCTATGAAATTAGAAAAGTGAAAATGGGGTGATTTAATGCATTGGGCTTTTATTCTAAAAAGAGAATACGATAATACTACTAGAGAGTATAAGGAAAATCCCTTTAAATTAATAGATGACTTTACAACTACTGCAAATTACATCAGCAAATCTTACGCTGAAAGAATGAAAAATATAGTTGATGAAATTAAAATTCTTAGAGAGGATATATCAGAACAAAGAAGTCCTAGAGAAATTGCTAAACGCACTAAAAATATTGAAATGCTTATGAAAGATTTTAATGAAGAGTTTGAATCATTGAATAAAAACTTCAATGCAATTAATAAGTTAATTCAGATGGGGTGATTTAATGTCGTGGTCTAATATCTTAAAGGCTAAGGTTAGAACAAACATGGCTGATTATTTTGAGGGATTATTACCCGATGAATTTGAAGAAAGCCCCCTACACCCAAATAACTTAGTTAGCGAAGAAGAATTTAAGATGGCTTTGGAAGATACAAACACTACTGCTGATGGCTGGAAAACTTTTTTCAATAAATTTAGAAAACTAAAAGGTAAGGAACTTAGAACTGCTATTAGAAAAGAAACTGGTCTTAACCCTAGTGTATATGACGATGATGTTAGTGGAACAATAGAGGATTATATTTCTAATATTTTAGAATCTTCTTATTCTAAATTTTCTGAATATTTGTCTAAAGAAAAATCTCAACAGAAGATTAAAGAAAAACCCAAAGAAGAACCTAAAGAGGTAGAGAGGCAAGTTGGAGATACTATTAGAGTTACATTTACTGGTAAATTTATTACTGATGATGTAAAAAATAAAGGATTAGAGATTATATCTGATGCACTTAAGCAATTATCAGAAGATATGGATGTCGAAGATATAGATAAGGAATCACTCAGCAGAATGAAAGAAAGGATGGATAAACTCAAGAAACAAAAGGAAGAACTTGAGAAGTTAAAAATAACGGAAGATGATGTAATTAGTAATCCATCTTCACCTGTTAGGCAGGCACTTCAAGAGTTTGTAGATTTCCTACAGGATTATTTTGTTGATGAATTAGAAATAAAACCTAAAAATACTATCAACTATCAAAATGTAGTGAATATAGTTTCGGGTAAAGAAGGTGAAACTATAATTGATTTAGATACGCAGTTGCCCCTTAGAAGTATAAATCTAAAAAAGTTTAGATTCAAAAGAACTTCTGATTTTAAAAGTTCTAGAGATTTCATTCAGTTCTTCTTTACTAAAGACCCTAGAGCAAAGTCAGTTTATTCTAAACTTAGAAAGTTGCTATCCTTCAAATTTGATGATGAGAAGTTTGAAGTGAAAGATATATTTTCTTATGAATACACATTAAAAGAATCAAATGACTTTGCTCTTTATGCTTCTTTAATCAATACCCTTTCTTCCAGTCCAAAACTAAAATTCAAATCTAAGTATAGCAATTCTAGTTTGTTTGATACTACTTTTATGAATTCTAATTCCTCAGATTTGAATCCTAATATAAAACAACTAATAGGTTCTAGTAGTGATAGGTGGGTTGATGATTTAACGAGTTTAGTTTCCCATACTAGAGGTGAATCCGCAACAGTTGTAGCCACTAATCTGAGAAACCTATTATCTAAATTAGAACCCGTAATTATGCAAGGTGAAACAATTCCTGTTACTGATGATTTGAAAATTATAGTAGAAGGAACTAATTCTAAAGATATTACTCCAACCTTAGTTCGAGATTTCTTCTCTAAAAATTATATGTTGGCTGATGCTGATTTGAGATTTTTAACATCGGGAACTGGCTATGATAGTGCTAGGCGTTCACAGAATCAAAGAAGGCTTAGTGATTATATGGAAAGTGAAGGGGAAGTTAAGACATATGAGGGGCTAAGACAATTATTCAATCAAAGAATAAAGAGAGTTTCTAATATGAATGAGGAATTTAGACAAGCCTTAGCCAATCAAGTAGAAGCAGAATCCGATATGGGTAGAGAAATAACTCTCAAGGAAAACCTAATTGTTAATGCCGAAGCATTTTTTATTCTAGAATATTTTAGATACCTAGAAGAGTCTGATAGTAAAGAGGCTAAGGAAATAATATCCGAGTTTGAAAAATATACTTTTAGGCGTAGTGGCGAAGAAGATGATAAGGCTAAAGAAATAAAATTAGACTCTCCAAAGGAAGGAAGGAGCAAACTGCAAAAGGAACTAGGCGATACTGTTTATTATTTTGTATATGAGAATGGTGAGCCATATAGCACAATTAATCTATTAGATAAACTAAAGGAAGAATTTAAGAAAGTGCCTCCTAGAGAAACCATCGGTAGTAAGAAACAGAAAGAAAAGGATGAGAATTACAAAAGAAACTATTTGCAGTTTAGTAGAAAACTTAGAAGTGTAAAAGGAAATAAGGAAGAGAAAGAAGAATTACTTCTAGAGTTTTTCAAAGATATGGCTAAGAAGGTAGGTTCTACAGAAGAGGATTTAGTTAGACAAGTTGCTAATGATTCAGAAATGCAAGATAAATTTAGTTTTGCGTCATTTGTTTCTTTACCTACATACATCGAAAGAAAATTAGACCCTAAAGATAGAAAATTTAAGACTTTTTCTAGGTTAGTTACTGCGATTTTACAGGGCATAAAAAACGATGAAGATAAAGAAGATATTTTAGATAATATTGAGGATTTTATTGATGTAGTATCTAGTTCTGCTAATTCCTTGAAAAATTTATTTATAGAAGAAACTAAGGATTACCTTGACGCTTTCTTTGCTTCTGCTAGTGGAGAAGATTTGGCTTATCTCTACGCTTTAAAGAGAGCAATCGGACAAAGTTCATTAGTTTCAATTGAGATTATAGAAGGGGTGAAAGAATGACCGATTTTAATGAAGAAACTCTTATTGAAGAATATCAAAAAACTCCTAGTAAAACAATACTTGAGTTTATCGAATTTCTAGAAGATAACAATCATACCTTCTTAGGTGAAGATGTAGATGTTACTAATTCTAAACTAAAAAGAAAAATTAAGAGTGTCATAAAGGATTCTAAGAAACTAACTCAAAAAACTCCGCAGGAAAAGTGGGAAGATAATTTAAGAAAGGTCATCAAGAAAGAAGGTAGGAGATTATTCGCACCTACATTTAATACACTATCTCTAACTATTGCAGGTGAGAAACAAAGTGGAGTAGAGAGATTGATAAATGAAGTTCTTCAAGAAAAGGACATAAGAGTAAGAGTCATAGATGAAAATAAATACAATAGTTCCTATGAAACTTTATTAGATTCTATAAAAATTCAAGTTGCTAAGGCAAAAGCAGATAATCTTAGAACAGATATTCCTATGCTTACTAGATTTAGAAGCAATTTAGATAAAGTAAAAAGAAAGGCAGATGTTAAAGAAAGCGCAAGTGTTTCTATTAGAAAACCGCTATCTGTTGATAGTTTTATTACAAAGGAAGATATTATGAAGATATTTTCTATTGAAGCCACTATTCAAGAAAGTTCAACTAGGGAAGCAATCTACAAATTTTGGGATGAAGTAAATTCTACTGAAACGGGAACTTTTGAGAATGCTTTAGGCTCTATGATTGAGAAAATAGAGAAAAATGAGAAAAAATATGTTGAAGAGATAGATGACTTCATAAAAGAAATAGATGAGAAAGTCAAAGACTTAATTAGACAAAAGGAAGATGCTGATGATACTCAATTTGATGAAGAAATAAAGAGAATGAAAGAAGATATATTAGACTATGAGCAAGTTTCTACTGACTTCACTGGGCATTTACGAGATATGAAAAGTGCCTTGCTAGAAATTTCATCTGTTCTTTATAGTTCACAAAGAAAAGGCTATTTGTACGAGATACCTCTCAACACAGGAAAGGAATATAGGCAACCTCTAGAAACAGTAGTTGCATATGTTGAAGCCATTGTTGATAAGATGAACTCTAGAATAGATGGTGATTTAGATTTCAATTATGGAGAAGATGAAGAATCTGAAGAAGTTAGAGGTGGAACTAAGCAAGTTAAAGAGGGTGAAGATGCAGAAGATGTAATTGATTCTGGTTTTAAAACTTCTACTCAACAATATTTAGCCGCTATTCAAAGAGAAATAGATGACTTTGAAGATGATGTGGTAGATAAGGGAATAGACCCTCTTTTGGCTTATGATATGGAGAAGAATGATACTCTTGTTACTTTATCTAAGAAGATGAAAGATGTCGTTATTAGAGAACTAGATAAAAGAAGGAATGTTGTTCTTTTCCAGCCCGAAGCATTGAAATTTTTAGATGATAAGATAGAAGAATTGGGTAAGACACTTAGCGTAGTTAGACCTAGTTATTATCTTCCTATATTCTACATTAGGGATAGGGATTTCTTTGATAGTCTAGACCCTAAGATTGCTAAGGAGATGGAGAAAATAGATAATGAGTTTTCTAAATCTATGGAAAATTTTCAAGACTCCTTAGTAAAGGCATTCGGATTCAAACCTAAAAAAGTTAGAGATAGAAAAATTACTACTGGTGGTCGAGGGATAGGTAATACTCTAAATCCTGACCCTAAAGATAAAGGTAAAGAAGCATATAGAAAACTACAGGCTTCTTCTGCTAGAAGAACAGGTAAGAAATTTATTGAGTCCGAAACTCTAAGAGGTTCTTCATTTAAAGAATTTAGAAAAGACTTGAAAGAATTTGCTACTGCATATGAAGAATATATGATTGACCCGTTTAGGTCATCTAGAAATGTAATTGTAGCACCTAGACATATTCAAAACATTACTACTGCTATTCTAGAATTTGTTCAAAAAGATGAGGATGAGGCAGATGTTGATTTGTTTAACATGAATCCTATGACTATGACAACTAGAACTAAATTAGGTATGGAGGACTTAATGACATCTAAGGAAATTTATTCAATTAATAATCTTCTACAGTATGTTGTAAGGGGCTTCTCTACAGGGTTCAAAGATGATGAAGGTAGATTCCAGTATAGATTACAAGATGCTAGACAATTAACTAGCGCACTTAATGATGCTTTGAGAGCATTCAAACAAAAGGTTACTCCTAAATTATCTACAGAAGAAATAGCAAACCAACTATCTACTGTAATAATGACTAACATTAGAAATGATAGAATTTCAGAAGCGATAGGTAATATTGAATTTAAGGGTAAGAAAATTTCTGAGAGAAAGGATATTTCTAGTTCATCTAGTAATATTATTGCTAGTTTGAGAGTTCATATTGCAGAACTAAGACCAGAATATGAAGATGTTGGTGGATTAAGTGCTCCTATAGATGGACTGTATGAACTCTTAACTGAAATTGCTACTGATATGGGTATGCCTCTAGTGTATAAACTTCTAAAGGGATATGATTCTGTTAGAGGTATGTTAGGTAAAGAAGTAATTTATAATCACATTCCATTATCCTACAATGGAATAGATTATTTCTTAGATAATAATTCATATGATTTATCTCATCTAGAAGTAGAAAATATTGTGAAGTCATTGGATTCTCATGAAAACTTATCTAAAGAATATGGTGTAAAGGCAGACGATGTTTATTTAATCAAGGCTAACTTTAGGTGATTTAATGAGCCTAGAAGATTTAAACTTCGAGCATAAAATGGACTTAGAGATGTCTAAGAATTCATTCCCATATTTCTTTCAACATGTTCTAGGGTGGGAATTATCTAACCATCAGAATGAATGGAATGATATTATGGATTCATCAAATAGAAGCGTAATAATCTGTTCTAGAGGTCATGGTAAGTCTGTATTCATGCATTCATGGGTTGTTTGGAATTTATGTTTTCAAGAAGCCCCGTATGAAATTGTATATATGTCATCCAACCAAAAGCAGACAAATATGCACATGAAATCTATATCTAAATTATTTAACAATCCTGTTCTAAAACACTTCAAACCCGAAGGGAATAAAGGGTGGGCAGTAGAAGAGATGAATTTAGTTAATGGTAATTCTATCAAAGCCCGTTCTGTTAATTCTCAAATTCGTGGTGTTCACGCTCAAGAATATATTATTGACGACCCTCTAAAGGAGTTCAGTATGTCGGGAATACAGAAAGTTACTGATTGGTTTTTTGGTGATTTAACTCCTGCTATACACCACACATCTAAAATTAGAATAATTGGAACTCCGTTTTCTTATACTGATATTTATCAACAACTAGCAGAAAATGAAGCCTATACTTACAATGTTTATCCGTGTCTTAATGCTTTGAATGAACCGTTGTGGGCTGAAAGATGGGATTATGATTCTCTCATGGAGAGAAAAAAAGAAATGGGTTCTTTACTATTTACTAGAGAATATATGTGTGTTCCTATTTCTACTGGAACTTCTTTATTCAACCCCGAATATATTGAAAGGGCTAAGAATAAAGATTTGATATTGAAGCCACTAAAAAGAGATGGCTACAGATACTTTGTAGGTATTGACCCCGCTATTTCTACTAATGGAGATTACAATGTAATTACTGTTATAGAAGTAGATGATGAAGAAAATAAATCCATAGTTTATATTGACCGAGCAAAGAATGTTGAGTTTAGAGATAATATTGATAAGGTCAAAATGATTAATCATATCTTTAAACCCGAAGGCGTTTTATTTGAAACAAATACATTTGCTAAGTCTTTTACTCAAGAATTGAGAAATGTTGCAGATATAAATGTGCATGACTTCGATACTACTAGAAGAAAGAAACAAGAGATTATTTTAAATCTACAAATGAGTTTAGAAAATGGTAAGTTGCATTTTCCTTATGGTAATGAAGAAAGCAGAAGAGTAACTACTGCATTATCTGAGGAATTATCTATGTTTGCTATTAATGAAAACGGTAAATTTGAAGGAGTTGGCGCACATGACGACATGGTAATGAGTCTTGCTTTAGCAAATGCAGCAACTTATAAAACTACAGATAAGTTCATATTATTAGATGACATGGGGATTTTCAATGAAACCAATTCGTCTAGGAATAGACGCATTAAAAATTCGTTTATTGGGCTAAACTTTTGAGGGATTTTATGACGATTAATATTTCTGATAGAAGTTCTCAAGAACTAGATGAAATCAATGATAATCTAGAAGATTTACAAGAAAATAAAGAGGAAGAAGAGGAACTTATTCAAACAGTTGAGGACTTAGGTAAATTCTTTTCTAACTCTCATGTTATGTCAGAATATGAACAAATAGAAACTTTATCTAAGACATATAATATAAATGCTACAGATGCTAGAAAACTACTACCAGAATTTCCTAATCAATATTTAGTGGAGGGTAATTCTGTTCCTACTCTAATAAAACAAATGAGAGTTGCTAGAAGAAAACTACAAGGAGAATATAGAGATAGGATGAGTAAGTCTATTGACTCCATGATTGATGCATATACTACTCATTTGAATAAGTGTTTAGATTCTATTCTTTGGGTAAAGCCATATTCTCACCCTTTGAAGAAAATGGGATTCAATGAAAAGGACTTGTTGAAATTAAATGCTATTACTGATTTAGATAGTAGGAGAAATGTAGTGGATTCAATTTGTAAATATTGGGAGGCATCTCTCAAGAAAGAAGGTATGGCTTATGGAAAAGAATTTTCTACTTTAGAAAAAGAAATGAGGCTCGCTAAGAAAGCCTTCAAAGAAGGGTTAGTTAGCGACCAAAAAGTTACTAAGTCTAAGAGAGAAAGAATTGATGATTTCATAATTAAAACAGTTTGTGAAAATGCAGGAATAAATACTCATAGAATTCATGACATGATGCCTTCTTCTTTACATAAATCTACTAGCCCTACAATGATTTCAAAGTCCTTGAAAAAGTTAGAGATAGTTTCAGTTAATGGTAATTTATACAAGTTGCCTGCTAATGACATTAAGAAAAATATTTGGGCATACACCGCAGCATTTATTGATTCGGATGGCTACATTACTCTAGATAGAAATATGAATCCTAGAGTTGGATTAGTTGCTACAGGTGAAAGAGGTAGGGCATTTATGGAAGAGATGCATAAGTCAATAGGTTTTGGTAGAATGCACTTAGACCAAAAATCTCCTCAAGATACTAGACTAATTAACAGATTAAATTTTTACTCACAGGCTGATGTTAGTGAATTACTAACTAAGTGCTTACCTCATTTTAGATTAAAGAAAGGTAATGCTAAACTGTTGCTTGAATTAATCCGCATGAAGAAGTCTTACAAGAAGGCTGATTGGTATAAACAAAGATGTGATGAAATTTTTAAACTAATGAAGTGGGAGAATCATAAAGACCATGTAGGATTTGATTGGTCTAAAGAAGGAATTTATTTAGATGATATTGCTAAATTACAAGGTAATTGTAAAATGTCAGTCATGGATTCTTTAGAACAAATCGGTGGAAATGTTATCAATAAATTTGTTCCTAGATATGAAACTAATCAATACCTAAAAGGAAAAGGTATTGAAGATAAAGATATTAGAGATATTGTAAGTAAGACTAAAAATATTTTAGACAGATTTGAAGATAAATTTAAATCAGATTCTTTTGATAAGCCTACACAAAAGAAAGCCTATCTAGATTTGAGAGGTTCACATAATATGTGGAGGGGTAGTTCAGGCGGTTCTATATACAATATTGGTATAGTAAGTATGAGAAAGAATCTTAACAAGTATAGTGATTTGTTCAAAGCAGATACTAATACTGATGAATATTATTTTGAGATGGAGGCATAGTCATGTCATGGGAAGATATTTTGAAAAGAATTGAAGTCCTACCAGAAAATAAAGTAGAGGATATGGCTGAAAAGCAGGGATTAAAGTGGGAATCTTCTAAAGAAAAGGGCTATCCTGTTTCTAATCTAACAATGGTTGTAGATATAGATGATGAGGATGATTCTCTTAGGGGCTATACTTCTTTCAAAGACATGGGTAAGTATTATTTTGTAGGGAATGGGTATTCTTATCAAAAGGGTGCTTTTGGTAGAGTTGTACCCTATAGAAACGATAAAGTTGTTCCTAAGAATATGCCTAAAATTGTTCTAGTTAATCCGATAGAAGGTGCAAGTAAAGAAGGTTTAATGAGAATGGTTGCTAGAGGTGGAGGAATAGAAGTAAAGGATTATTCTATGGTAGATGATATAATGTCTGAAAAGGAATATGAAAGACTTATTGCTAATCCTAATATCACTATGGCTAGATATCCTCCACTTAAATTAATGAAGTGGGAAGAAACTCTAAAGGCATCTAAGAAAAAGGCTAGAAGAAAGAAGAAAAAATCTAATGTAAATGCTGCGGGTAACTATACTAAACCTGCATTGAGAAGAAGATTATTCTATAGAATAAAAGCAAGTAATAAAGGTGGTAGAGCAGGTCAATGGTCTGCTAGGAAAGCACAAAGGTTGGCTCTAGCATATGAGAAAGCAGGTGGGGGGTATCGTAATTAATTGGAAAGATATTCTCAAGGCTAAGGCTAAATCACAAAAAGATTTAGAAGAATGGACTGATGAAGAATGGGGTAGTCAAGAACAACATAGAGCCGAAGAAAAAGGTGAGGAAGCACCTTCAAAAACAAAAGGAAGATATATGCCGAAAGAAACATATCAAAAAACTCCTAAAGCAAGATTAGATTATCAAGATGATAAGAAACGAGAAGGAACTAAAAAAGGAAAACAACATGTTCCAACAGGAAAGAAGTTTAGTCAAAAGTGATTACTATGGTTTGGGAAGATATTCTAAAAAATGAAAAGCGTAGAAAGAATA
>MDSZ01006110.1_pt1 | contig 15145 bp, 9 predicted proteins | sample 811201 | NCBI WGS metagenome assembly MDSZ01 (sample SAMN05326647, study PRJNA326480) | marine metagenome | isolation source: seawater | place: Indian Ocean: North | collected 2010
AAAAAAAAAAAAAAAAAAAAAAAAAAAAAAAAAAGAGGAGGAGGAGGAGAGAAAAAGGGTCAACCAAAGGACGCTTCTTTTTCCGAACCAAGTTTTAAAAGTCTTGTTGTTGTGTGTGGCACATTAGAACGCCGCCACGGTCGACGTTTGTAAAAAAAGGTACCAAAAAAAAAAGGAAGGAAGGAAGGAATAAAAGGTGAGGAAGCAAAAGATAGGCCAGACCGCACTATTAGTCCTTCGCGACGGTGGGTAAAACTGCACCACTACACGCGCCGCGATGTTTGCTTCCACGTCAAACCAAAGCGTGATGAACGTCAACGCGTCTTCTTTGTCTTTGAGAAACGAGAACAACGAGAATAAGACGGGGAAGGCGACATCTAGGACCATTCGATCGAGTATTCAAAATAGATTAACCTTTAGAAAAAGACAACAACTTAGCAAGAACAACGCAACGTCAAAGTTTAGCGGTGGATATTCTTCTAACGCCGATGTCGTCGTTTCTTCTTTTTCTTCTCCTTCTTCTTCTTCTTCTTCTTTATTAAAGCACGAAAAAGAGGCTTCATCGAGAGCGTTTGACGTCAGCAACAACAAGAGACAAGTCATCGCCAAAGCGGGCGGTGGCGCAAGCGCCGAAGATACGTCTGGTGTTCCAGAATCCGAATTATTCGACTTGAGCGAAGGCACGAACAAGAAAAGATGGGCGATGGTGTTTTCCTTGTTCGTCGCGTTCGTGTTGTGCAACTTGGATAAGGTCAACATGTCCGTCGCTATCGTCCCGATGGCGAAATCTTTCGGATGGACGGCGACCCAAAAAGGTCTTGTCGCTTCTGCGTTCTTTTGGGGTTACGCGTTCACGCAAATTCCGGGAGGTTGGCTCTCGTCCAAATACGGCGGGAAAGCTGTTTTGTTTTATGGTGTCGTTTTATGGTCTTTGGGTACGTTGATTGCCCCATGGTGCGCCGGGTTAGGGATGGGTCCATTGCTCGCATCCAGGTTTCTCGTCGGTTTGGGCGAAGGTGTTGCACCGTCCGCCGCGACTGGCATCTTGGCGAAGACCATCCCGGCTTCGCAGCGATCTAAAGCCGTGACTGCTACCTTCGGCGGTTTGGACGTTGGATCTTTGCTTGGTTTGCTCATCGCGCCGCCAATTATTTTGTTCCTTGGTGGCTGGCAAGCCGTCTTCTACCTCTTTGGCGTTCTCGGCTTCGTCTGGGGTCTTTGGTGGTGGTTTGGCTATGCCAACGACAAGTCCGTTGACATGAAGGAAACTGAAGCCGATAGTTCGAAAGTTTCCGGTGGTTTGAACATCCCGTGGGTCAAGTTTGCCAAATCCAAAGAGTTTTGGGCTTTGATGGTTGCACACTTCACGTGGAACTACTTCTCCTACGGTTTGTTGGCCTGGTTACCGAGTTTCCTTTCCTCCGCGTTGAACGTTTCTCTGGCAAAGTCATCCTTCCTTAGTATATTGCCGTATCTTTCTACCGTTGCGGTGACGACTTTGGTTGCCCCGATCGCAGACTCCTTGGAAAACAAGGGTATTCTTTCCAGAACAGACGTGCGTAAGATGTCGCAAACGCTTTGCTTTGGCGGCGGTGCCGTCGCGTTGTCGACTGTTGGTTTCATCGTTTCCAGAACCCCGCCCGCGTCTGTAACGAACACGACTATTGTTATGATTATGTCTGCTCTCGCCTTCTGCTTTGGTATGGGCGCCTGGGTCAGAACCGGTTTGTTCTGCGGCCACCAAGATTTGAGCCCGAAGTACGCTTCGATCATGTTGGGTGTCACTAACACTGCTGCCGCTATTGGCTCCTTATTGTCCACTTTCTTTATTGGTTACTTCATGGAAGTCACTAATGGCTCGTGGGCTTGGTCCCTCTTCTACCCGATTGCCGCTTTACAAGTCGCGTCGGCGTTGCTCTTTTCTGCTTTGTGGAAGTCTACCCCGATTGATTTTGACCCATAAATTTTAAGCTCATGAGAGAGAGACAGAGAGAGAGAGAGAGAGAGAGAGGTTTATACCTATTTGATTTGAATTTTTAAACGAACAAGTTATCTATATATATTTATTTATCTCGTAAACCGTACTCGTTTTCTATTACAATATTCGATTAAGCAGATCCTTCGGCGGCTTTTGCAGCCGCTTTGGCCTTGTTCTTTTGGTCCTTTAAGTAGAAAGTGTAGATGGTAGAGACGACGACGGCAGCGAAACCGGCGATGTACTTCCAGTTCAATTCTTTCGGGAAGAGAATGAAGGAGATGACTATGGACAAAACCTTACGTAAAGATTTCACAATTTCAGCTTCTGTGGCGCCAAAGTATTTGATCAAGGATAAGATGAATGAGACAGAGGAGTACCCCATAACGGAAAAGCCCATGATCATCGGAACGACTTGCGTGTATTGCATGGAGTGCGCAATAGCGGGACCCAAACCACCAGAGGCAATCAATGGAATCAAACCGTAGACGGTACCAATCATAGACGCGTAGCACAAGACTTCTTGCGTCGTGGACGGCGTTTCGCATCTAAAAAAGTTCTTCTCTTCGAAGTTGGCGCAGATGGCGTCAACACACAATGCACCGGCAATCAACGCAACACCGATGGGCGCGAATGCCGGGGAAGACGCGACGTCGCCCAAGGTGAAGAGAACGATACCGGCGACCAAGATGGCGGCAGACAACCATTCCTTCCAGTTATACTTCTTACCGACGATCAGCACGGAGAACGCCATGACTGGGATAATCTTTGCGGATTTGAAGACGATTCTCGTCGCGTAGTTCAAGTAGGACAAGGCGTAGTTGGTCAACGCCATGCCGCCGTAGGTGTAGACAGACAAGATGCCGTAGTTCTTCCACGAACCTTTTCTAGAGTCGTTCGTGAGCTTCATTTCCAAAGCACCACACAAAAAGTACGTGAACGTGGTCAACACGGTCATCCACGCGGAAAATTTAAAGCCTGGGATGCGGAAGACGCCTTCTTGCAAGGCGGCGAAGCCCAATGCGGACCCGAGAGAGCCAGAGGCGAGAATCAAAAATGACACCGCTTCGTTGTCCGGTAAGTTGATACCAAAGACTTGCTTCTTCTCTCCCGGAGCGGCTTTCGGGACACCAGCGGCTTGACTGATTGTACCAATGTTTTTAAACGAGAAGGCATAAATGTCAGCGCGTGGTAGGTATGCTTTTCTTCGAGAGAAAAAAGAAAGAATCCTGAGGAAAGGATAACAACGGCCTCACCGCCGCCACACCTTACACACGTGTCTTTTGTCCCCCAAAAAAGGGAAGAACAAAAAACAAAACGACGACAACGACGACGACGACGACTACTCGCGTCGCTCTCTTCCCGGAAGAAATCAACGAAGACAAACGATCGAACCGCGCGAAACGAGACGAACACTCACACTTGCAATTTTCCTCTCGCTGGCGGGTGCATCAACACGGAGTATTGGTTTCTTTGCGTGGCCATTTTCAAGCCCTTCGTCAAGGAAGGCGCACCCAACGTGATCGAAGCGGAGGAGGAGGAGGAGGAGGAGGAGGCTTTGATACTACTAACGCGCGTTCTTCGAGAAACTCTGGCGTGAGTTTGCGTGAAGGTGGAAGCGGTTTGGATCGGTATGCTCAAAGACAACGCCGACATCCTCTATTTACGGTGGTGTGGAATGAACTCGGAATGAATGAGCGCGCGTTTTTGGGATGTAAGTGTGGAATTCGGAATTCGCGACCTTTTTTTTTAACTTTTTTTCTTCTTTTTTGTTCTTTTTTTCGATGATGTCGGATCGGATGTCTTCTTTTTTGTCTTCACACAAACAAAAATTCTCCTCCTCCTCCTTCGTCATTTAAATTCGAAGAAGAAAAAGAAGAAGAAGAAAAAGAAGAAGAAGAAGAAGAAGAAGAAGAAGAAGAAGAAGAGTGCGGAAGACGACCGATGTTTGTTCACCCGCAGTCGGTCACGACAACGACACCAAGATCATCATCATCATCATCATCATCGAAGAGAAGGAACATCATGAGGAACACGAGCGCGTCACCTCGAGCGACGAGTGCGATGACCGGCCGAGGAAGCCAACGTTTAAGAAGAAACCAAGCGTCTTCATTACACGTTCTATCTCCTCGGCACCTCTCCTCACCGTGTCAAAGTCAACTCGTCGATGATGAGAGTGGAGGAAATGGACGCGGACTCCTCGCGACGACGAGAAGAAGAAGAAGAAGAACAAGTAGAGAACAAAAACTAGGAACGTGTGGAAGGAATGCAATTATAACGCGCGCCGCGTCGGATGGAGGAGAGCCGCAAAAGAAAATTTCGCAGTCCGAATTTACCGAACGTGCGTGGGAAGCCATTGTGGCGGCTCCCGAAAACGCGCAAAAAGCGTCGCAGCAAATAGTCGAAACGGAACACTTATTTTTGGCGTTATTGGAACAACAAGAAGGATTCTCCGGGAAGATTTTGAAACATTTAGGATTGGACATGAAAACTGTGATCGATAAGACGAACAAATACATCGAAAGGCAACCGAAAGTGCAAGGCGCTTCGCAACAAGTCTTGGGGAGACACTTGGAAATAGCCGTGGATAATGCGAGAGACCGAGCGAAAGAGTTACAAGATGCGTTCGTGGCCGTGGAGCATTTATTATTGGCCATAGCTGACGACGCCAGGTTTGGCCAAGATTTGTTTCGAAAGGAGTTAAAAGTCTCGACCGAACAATTGGAAGCAGCTATCGTGTTTTTACGAAAAGGACAAACGGTGACAGACCAAAGCGCGGAATCGAAATATGATGCGCTGTCAAAATACGCGAGAGATTTAACCGATGAGGCGAGGAACGGTAAGTTAGATCCGGTGATAGGAAGAGATGACGAAATTCGTCGCTCGATTCAAATCTTATCGCGAAGATCGAAGAATAATCCCGTGTTGATTGGCGAACCGGGGGTTGGGAAAACCGCCATCGCCGAAGGGTTAGCGCAGCGCATCATCAACGGAGACGTGCCTACTTCGTTACAAGACGTTTCAATCATGTCTTTAGATATGGGTTTACTCATCGCCGGTGCCAAATTTCGAGGTGAGTTTGAGGACCGTTTGAAAGCGGTGATGAAGGAAGTCGTCGATTCTATGGGTAAAATCATCTTGTTTATCGATGAAATCCACACCGTCGTTGGTGCGGGTGGGAACGGCGGTGGTGGCGGTATGGACGCCGGAAACTTGTTAAAACCAATGTTAGGGCGAGGTGAACTTCGATGCGTCGGGGCGACAACTTTGGACGAGTTTCGACAACATATTGAGAAAGACCCCGCGTTGGAGAGACGCTTCCAACAAGTTTTGGTCGAAGAACCGTCGGTGGAAGATACGGTTTCTATTTTGAGAGGCTTGCGCGAAAGATACGAGTTGCACCACGGAGTTTCTATTTCTGACGCCGCGTTAGTTGAGGCGGCAAGTTTATCCGATAGATACATCGCCGATAGATACCTTCCGGATAAAGCCATCGACTTAGTCGACGAATCGGCGGCGAAATTAAAGATGGAAATAACTTCGAAACCGACGGCTTTAGATGCTATTGACCGGGAGATTATCAAGTTACAAATGGAAATCTTGTCTTTGTCGAGAGACGGTTCGGCGATGGCCTCGGCGGCAGACAAGAAATCTACCGAATCTAAACTGAAACGCATGAAGAAAGAAATTGACACGTTGAAAAGCGAACAGAAAGATTTGCAGGATCGTTGGCAGGAAGAGCAAGACAAGTTGGTCAAGGTGCAAACTCTGAAAGAGGAAATCGAACGCGTCGGCGTAGAAATTGCCAACGCGGAGCGCGCGTACGATTTAAACAAAGCGGCAGAGTTGAAATATGGAACTTTGATGGAGTTGCAACGTTCTCTCGCCGAAGCTGAGGAAGTCTTGCTCGCTGAAAAAGACAATAAGAACAAGCTTTTATCAGATGAAGTCACCGAAAACGATATCGCAGAAATCGTCGCGAAATGGACCGGGATCCCAGTCGCAAAATTACAACAAGGTGAAAGAGAGAAGCTTTTAGATTTGGATTCGGAATTACACAAACGAGTTGTTGGTCAAGACGAAGCGGTGCAAAAGGTCTCCGAAGCTATTCAACGTTCCAGGGCTGGGTTGAGCGACCCGAACAAACCGATTGCCTCGTTTGCATTTTTGGGTCCAACTGGTGTTGGTAAGACCGAGCTCGCCAAAACGCTCGCGGATTTCTTATTCAATACCGAAGACGCGATGATTCGAATCGACATGTCTGAGTACATGGAAAAACACGCGGTGTCCAGACTCATCGGCGCGCCGCCTGGATATGTCGGCTTCGAGGAAGGTGGACAACTTACCGAAGCCGTCAGAAGACGTCCATACTCAGTCATATTGTTCGATGAAATGGAAAAAGCGCACGCAGATGTGTTCAACGTCTTGTTACAAATTTTAGACGACGGTCGCGTGACGGATTCTCAAGGGCGAATGGTAAGTTTCAAAAATACCATTTTGATCATGACGTCTAACATCGGCTCACACTTTGTTTTGGATGGTTTACTCAACGCCAGCGAGGAAACGGAGCAACAGGCGAAAACATCTGCAGGTGAGAGAAAAGCAAAAGTCATGGACGCCGTCCGTGGACACTTTCGCCCAGAATTCATCAACAGAGTCGACGAATGGATTGTCTTCGACCCGTTACTCCGTTCGCAAATCCAGGCGATTGTGCTTCAGCAAATCGAACGCGTTCGATCTCGATTGAAAGACAGACGCATTGCGATTGAAATCGAGGACTCTGCGTTACAGGCGTTGTGTGTTATTGGATACCAACCCGCGTTTGGCGCGCGCCCAATTAAAAGAGCGGTGCAGCAATACCTCGAAACATCCGTTGCGAAAGCTATCCTGCGAGGCGAGGTCGCCGAGGAGGACATCGCGGTGGTATCCGCAAAACGCGTTGAAGATGGCGATTTTGTCGAGGGGGGGCAACAGTTTGAGTTTGAGGTCAAGCGAAAAAGGAGAGCAAAGAAACAAAAGTCAATGGACTCCATCGACGAAGCAGTACCGGTTGAATCACGATAATAATTGGAAAAACAAAGAGCATAATGAATATGTGTATAAAGGGGGAGAGATGTACACAAAAGCGCGCGGCATTGCGGCAGTAGAGTTGTAAAATTTTACACTACGAGTATACTAAACTTTGAATCACATATAATTATCTGCTATCGCGCGTTGTCTACAATCTAAATCTTCTATTTATCGACGTTTAAGCCTTACACCCTATCCTCGACTTTCAAATCGCGTTTCTTTCAAGTCGCTCCACAGCCACAATCGATCTTTCAACTGCCTGATTTTACACTGTTCGATTTCGTCTACCTTTATCCCTAACTTGTAAATACCGACCGTCGGTGTCCAACGCATAAACTGAGCCGTTTCTGGAAGTAAGTCCACATCCGTGAATATGAATTCTGAATTTGGATACTTCTCCGCCTCGTCAAACACGCTCGGCGAGAGTTTGTGACAGTGTTTACACCAACTCGCGCCAAAGTTCACCACGACTAGTTGTTTTCCTTTCGTCTCTTTGAGTTTTCTTCTGAAATTCTCTTCGCCCTTCACGACCGAAACGTTTTGATGATTTTGATTATTTTGATGATTTTGAATTTGATGCTGATGCGCGGCGGAAGAAGACGAGGAAGATTGAGCATCGACGAGACTCCCTCTCATCGTTTCAGTTCACGCGCCCAGATGCGCGTGCGCGCTCGCGTGTCTGTATAAGAGAGAGAGAGAGAGAGAGAGAGAAGAGAGAGAGAGAGAAGAGGGGGGGGGTCGCGACGCGTCTTTTGTGAGAGAAGTGACGTACAAAAAAAGTGAGAGAAGTGTTGGAGTCTTTTTGAGGGAGGAACAAAATCTCCTCGACGATTTTTGATGAGAACACAAAAAAAAACTCAAAACACGGCATAAAATAAAATAGAAATTCTCGACAAGAACGCGTTTGTCTCACACACAGACACCACGCGCGCACCGGCGGAGGAGTCACGGGAGCAGCAGACGTAAAGATCGAACGCGCGACACTCTTTCTCTGTTTCCATCGAGAAGAGCATAAGAAAAAGAAGGAGGAGGAGGATCCCGGAAAGAGAAAGAGAGAAGGAGTGAGACAATTCCCTCTCGTCAACTATAAATCCAAAATCAAATCCGACGTTTTGCGTGCTCGACGGCAGTTTGACGGCCAACCCGGGCGTCCTGTTCGAATGGCGACGACGATGAACGACGCGGCGCAGCAAAACAGTCCGAAATCATCGAACGTCATCATCGGAGGAGGACAAAAGTTTTTCGCCTCGAAATGGCTGACTTTACTCTTGTCTCAGTTGGTGATGCTTTCTTCGGGCGCGTTGTATTGTTTCCCTTTGTACTCGCAAACTATGAAGGAAAGATTAAATTTAACGCAAGAGCAGTTGACGTTTATCGGGACGTGCGGGAACTTTGGGGCATTTTTTTCCGTTTTAGGCGGGATGTACTTCGATCGATTCGGAAGTAAAGCGACGTTGTTCTTCGGAGGGACGTGTAAAGTTATCGGGTTCGGGATGACGACGATGATTTTAAGAGGGATTATTTTCCCACAAACCATATTTTTCTCGAGTGTCGCCGCGTATATCATGGGGACCGGGTGCTCGACGAGCTTAACTGCCGCGTTAGGAGCGAACTATGCGAATTTTACGGACAAGACGCAACACGGGCGATTGGTTGGTTTAATCATGGCATTTTTTGGTTTATCGAGCGGCGTTTTTAGCATAGTTTTTGACGTGTTTTTCGTGAACACTGGGGGTGATATTGGGAAGAATAGCGTAGCATTCGTGCAGTTCTTGGCGATATTTTGCGGCGGCGTTGATATTTTGTGCTCCACCGTGGTCGGCGTTCCGAGAGGATTCGCGCTTCCATCTTCATCCGCTTTGGATGAAATGAACAGTAATAACAGTATTAACATGAATAACGAAAGTAGTAGAGGCGCAGTGTCGATTATGGATGATGTTAAACGAGCGTTCGTCACTGGAAACTTAACCATCGACGATCGTTTGCGCTGGAGCTTGACAATTACGGCATTAGGCGCGGTACACATCGCGGTTTCCGGGTACTTGGCGCACCAATTTGGATCGCAAACGACGTCTCCGTTTGCGCTGTTTATTTTTGCATGCATGGCATATTCGTTGTATCGAGTGACAACCTTAGGCACGAATCCATTGCTGCACCACAAGAACGAATTAGTTGCCGCGAGTTTGGTGGTATCGACGGATCAAAAATCATCGGAAATGAAATCGATGGACGATGTGGAGAATCCTCAAAGTAATAACAGCAACGCTCCAAACAAAAAGACGAACTTGTCACCCACGGAGGTTTTACAGGAGATGAATTTCTATTTAGTCTTCGTAGCGCTCATGTTTTCGCTCGGATCTGGCGTCACGGTAATTAATAATTTGACGCAAATCGCGAAAGCATTTGGAGAGAATTTGCCGACTTCGATGCCGTTGACGCTTCTGAAAATGTTTGCGTGTACAAACACGTTAGGTCGATTACACGCTGGGTATTGGAGCGATAAATTGTCCAAACAACCATCAGACGGTAATGCTACGAGAGAAACGCACTCGGCGCGAAAGTTACGCATCATGGGAGGACCCTTGTCGAATGTCGTTTCGAGCTTCATGTCAAATTTTGACACTTCCGGACGCGTCGGTCGCGTTCGGTTTACGTCGTTTCTAATCGTAGGCGCATTTTTCGGCATGATTGCGTGTTGGATGGCGTCTGAAGATATGCCGAGTAGTATTTTAGCTTTATCTTTAATCACTGGATGTGCAATTACCGGTTGGTTCTACGGCGCTCTGTTTTGGTCCATGCCGACGGTGACGATTGATCTCTTTGGACCAAAACATTTCGGCGCAAACAGAGGCTTGGTCGGTTTAGCCCCGGCTCTTGGAGGGTATCTCATGAGCACGAAGATAGCAGGTGCGGTGTATCAATACTCAGCCGTGTTCGATGAAGGATGGAAGTGTACATCCGGTCGCGTGTGTTACGCGCAGGCCTTTTTCATCAACACGATTCTCGTTGTCATCGCGTATTGCTCGATTTTAGTTTTGTGTAGAAGAAGAAACGAATAAAATTATTTTGGGGTAGTGTAATACATGTAGTACTGGTATTTATAATTACAAGCCTCTTGAATACATATGTTACCACGAGGTACCGTTATATTGTTATTGATGTTGTTTCACATCAATATATATAGCGAAAACGCGTTAATCCCATCCGCACAATTTTGGCCGTATAACTTTCTCGAACACACCAAACGCCTCGTCGGTGGATTCTGGCAACACCGTCGGCAACACACCTCCCTTGACTCGAAACGTAATCAAGAAAGAGTTTGTCACGATTGCGTTTACCGTTTTGGGATTTACCACAATTGCTTCCACTTGCATCACGATATCTCTTTCAACATCATCCCCGCTCTCGTATACGTTCGTTTCTTTCAATTCTAGAGTTTCCTTATTGAACTCGTCCGGTTCGCCGACGTGGATGATGTGCGCTCGAAACCTCAACAAATCGCCAACCTCCACCGGCGCTCTAAAATCCACGTCTGACATGTTCACAAAAAGAGGAAACGTTCCCGCGAACGTATACGCGTTTGCTAGCGCTAATTCAAACCCGCGACGTAACAAAAATCCGCCGAATATCCGCCCGGATAAGTTCACTTGTTGCGGTTGCGCGACAAATAAATTTTCGTGCATAGTCTGCGACGTCAGCACAGTCTTCGATAACTTCTCGTCCAAAACCGCTCTTGATGGCATTTCTTTCGCTACTCGAGACATTTCTCGCATTTTCTTCACCCATTGTCTACGAAGCACTCTCACTTCCTCTCGCATCGGCATCTTATCCATCTTTCTGTTCTTCTTCAACTCAATCTGTGCTTTCACTTCGTCGAACGTCACTTTTTGTTCCTCCGTCAGCGCCTCCACGTCCAACGGGTTCACCGGCGTGGCTTTACCCGTCGCGTTCGACCTTGCCGCGAATATAAAATCTGCTCCCATTAAAACATGTCCTCTTTCGTTTTTTAAATCGCATCTCACGACGATCGAGGACGTCCCAACATACGTCACGCGTCCGTGTAAAAATGTCTTTTGGTCCAACCGTAATTTTTTAAACTGCCGAATATTATCTGCGCTCGCGGTGACCGCATTTGGTGGTCTTGTTGCCGGGTCGTTGTCATCTATATGCGTGAACACGACATTTCCAGCTAAGGAATCCATATCTTCTAACACTCGACCAATTCTCGCGGTATTCCAAGGCGTCGCGTAATCTCTGGCCAATTGTTTATCGTTTTCGAAATCGTACAAAACCACGTGTTCTTTGATTTTCTTCGTTTTCAAAATCGATTGTTCCGGAGCGTGCGGATGCTCTAAATTCATTTGCTCTAAACGATCGTTCCATAAACGCTTCGTAATGGCTGTTCTTTGGTGCGAAATGTATCCCATGGACGACAGAGTGGACGTGGATATAAACTTTTGTTCTCGAGGTTGTTTCTCAAATTTATTCTTGTTATCCAATCTAACTGTCGTCGTCGTCGGTGTCGTCGTCGTCGTCGTCGTCGGTGTCATCCTCGTCGCGGGAGAAGAAAAAGAACAACAACAAGAATTAAAAGCACTTCGCTTAAGAGCGAGCGCTTTGCGCGCCAACGATCGCGCGTTTCTTCGCATCGTCGTCGTCGTGTTCGACGAAAAAGGAAATACACAACGTCAAAATTTTTGATGTTTGTTTGTTTGTTTGTTTGTTTGTTTTTTGCGAGACGAGATGATTCTCTTTTTTGTTGTTGTTGTTGTTGCACACGTGTTTTTATTTTTGTGTCGTCACATGATTGGAAAAAATACGCGAAAGAAGAAAAACTCGTGAAACAAAAGAAGAAGAAGAAGAAGAAGAATGACATCATCCACGGGATGCGGACTCGTGTCGCGACGGACGACGAGTAACGGCGGCGCGAACTCGTTACCCGGTGAAGCACCGGGAACGAACGAAACGTTCGTCTCGCAAACGTTGAAAACTGTGGACGTGTTTAAACGCAACGACACTTTGGACGAGTTCGGGAAAGACGGCACAAAAAAAGGTGGCGTTTTAACGATCGTCTTCGCGGGGATAATATTCGGACTGATTTCCTCTCAAGTGCAAAAGCTATTCGCGACGTCTCTGAGGACGGATTTAAGCGTCGATCACGATATGGATCCGACCATGGTGATGAACTTTGACGTGTCGTTTCCAGCGATTAATTGCGAACATCTTTCGGTGGACTTGGTGGATGCGGTTGGCCACAGAGCGTTCAATTTGAGCGGAGAAAGCATTTATAAACACTCGATGTCGAAAGAGATTCCATATTTGGCAATCGAGCACGCAACGATGGGTGTAGGGTCGCGTGCTCATTTTCACGAGATTGCGCCGAGGTCGTTACATCCGTATTGGGAGAGAGACGAAGGCGAGGAAGAAGATGGGGGTACGCCCATAGGAAGAATCGTACCAGGCGACGAGTTCGATTACATCGTCGGAGATTACGACGACGACGACGACGACAACAACAACAACAACAACAACAACTATAACAAGAACGAAAATGACGACAAAAGTAAACGCGTGGAGCGACGGCGAGATGAGTACGGGTATCGGCGTTTTGCTTTGCTCTTGAACTCTGAAAACTTCCAGAGAAACATCAACGCGCACGGAGTGCTTCTAGTTAATTTTCACGCGCCTTGGTGCTCACACTGTGCAGCGTTAGCGCCACATTTTGAACGAGGAGCACAACTTGTTCAAAAAGCACTCGGAAAGTCTATGATTTCGAGACTTTCTGCCGGGTTTGCTAGCGTCGATTGTACCGCGGAGGAAAATAAAAAACTGTGCGACGACGAAAAAATATTAGCATATCCGACGATACGAGTGTACAGAGGAAGTACCAGCGACGCTATCTTGCTGAATAAGAGTAAAGGGTCTGAAATCCGCCATTTTGAAGTGTATCATGGACCACGAAATGCGGAAAGCTTAGCCGAATTTACGTTGAGTTTGTTGCGCACGCTACGGGAAAACGACACTCAAACGACAACCAATGCGCCTTCTGCTTCGTCGTCGTCTTCTGAAAGACGTGGCGGTGAAGAAGAAACGCCATCAACAACCACTCGATCGCATCGATTGGGGTATGATTTTAATAAAGATGGTCGACACGAATCCACGGTTCGCTCGTCTGGATGTACGATGGAAGGTAGAATTCGGTTGGCTAAGGTTCCAGGGGCAGTATACTTTTCCGTAAGAAGTTACGGACAAACCATCGATCTTCACCGAATCAATACAACTCACATCATCAACCACTTTTCGTTCGGCGATTACGTTCCAACAACGTCGACTAAACGCTCGTACGTTCCCAAAAAATTTCGCAAAGCTTGGTCTTTAGCGTCTAAAGACGGTGGTGGCAAATTTGCCACGGAGAAAGGCTACGCGGCGGGTGAGAACATTTTTGATTCGCGGCAGAGAAATACCATTCACGAACACCACATGCAAGTCATCACGCGCTCAATTATCCCATTAAATGCGGCGACGTTGACGTTGAACGAATATACGTTTTCGTCGAACAAATTCAAAATTTCACCACCATCTGCGCAACAAGAGGGTTTGTCGTATTTTGATGGCGTTTCCGGCGAAGACAACGACTTTTCCAAAGGTGCGACGCACGCGATATCGCAGCGTGGCGCCTACGTCAAGTTCAGCTTTGTGATCTCACCGATAGCAATTTCGCACGTGGAAACGGAACAAAACGTGTTTGAATGGTTGATGAGTTCGGTAACTATCCTCGGTGGCGTTGTTGCGTTTACATTTGCGTTCGAGTCGGTGTTACACTCGGGCGCTCGAAAAGCGGCGAGGATGTATCGGAAAAAAAGGGTTGCTGCCTCGAAGTGCACGTGATTGTTGAGAAGGGAGAAGTATACCACACACATAGACACAAAGACATTCTAATACATAACTATGTATATGTATTATAATTACCAGTGGTAGGTACCATGGTTGGTACCACTATTCTATATATCTATATATCTACAATGTTGTCGCCAGCGACGGTTTCGGCGGTTCAGCCGGCCCATCTTCTACTGGTTTCAACGCCGCTACAAACTCCTCCACAATTTCTCGACTATTCGCGCACAACACCCGTCTCGCATTCAAATGCATCTCCTCTCCACTAGGATCGACCACAACTCCGCCGCTTTCTCTGACAATCACCGTCGCCGCGCAATTATCCCAGGGCCCTCCAAACCCAATCTCGAAGTAACCGTCTACCCGTCCGCTCGCCACGGCGCACATATTCATCGCGCACGACCCGGTACACCGAACGCTTCTCGATTTTTGTACTATATTCCTAATCCTTCCCATGATGGCATTTATAGTTTTCTCGTCTCTTCCTACCCCAATTTCCGTGGCAATCAGAGCTTTCTTTAAAGCGTCAGTCGTCGATACCTGGATAGACTGCACTTCCATCTCTTCGTCCAAATTTCTCCCACCAACTTTGATTAACTGCGACCCTCTTCCTTTCACTCCGACAAACATCTCTCTCGATATCGGATTAAACACGACACCAACGACTGGTTCTTCGTTCACGCACAGACCAATTGAAACGCACGAGTTTGGATAGGAGTGGATAAAGTTCGTCGTCCCATCGACCGGGTCGACGTACCACGTTGGTTGTGCGCTCATCTGTGGAATGACGTCGCCAGCTCGCGCGGTTTCCTCTTCACCAACGATCGAGTGCTCCGGAAACGCCTCGCTTATGCATTCTTTGATCATTTTCTCGCACTTTTCATCCGTCGCGGTGACTAAATCCACGTCGTTTTTCTTGCTGTTTTTCACCAGAGACGAACTCGTCCCCCAGGCGTTGGAGATTTCTTTCCCGGCCAAGAACGCGCAACGTTTCGCGACGCGCAAAGTTTCGTCCAAAAACGCCTCCGTCGCGTTCACCGAAGACATGACCCCACTCCGCGGCGTGCCGTGGGTGCGCGCGTGCGACGAGAACGAAAACGGACGCAGAAACGCGTTTGCTACAAATAAAGAAGAACAACAACAACAACAACAACAACAACAACAACAACAACAACAAGAAAAGGGTGTTGTTGTTTTGTCAAGTGT
>MDSZ01014076.1_pt1 | contig 15145 bp, 5 predicted proteins | sample 811201 | NCBI WGS metagenome assembly MDSZ01 (sample SAMN05326647, study PRJNA326480) | marine metagenome | isolation source: seawater | place: Indian Ocean: North | collected 2010
AGCTTTGGCAGAAGCGACTCGTGTGTAGTCATACAGTGGCGATATCTCGTCGTCGTCTACGACCAGTTCTTAAATTACCTAAATATGATACCCTAAACTAGTATTCTACAAATTTCTCGATTGGAAAAAATTCTCCCTTCTTTTTTTCTTCCTCTCACAAAAACTTTACAACAATTAAACACGCGCGACCAAAAATGGACCAAAGGCCTTCTTCGCGCGACGACGACTCTGTCGACGACTTTGACGACTTTGCCAAAATCCAACAACAACAACAACAAACGACGACGACGAGGAAAAAAAAAGGCGCGACGCTCGTGTGCCAAAACCGAGCGCTCCCTTCGGGCGCGGAGTTCGGCGTGAACTTGAAGTCGTTTCGCGTGCCGAGAGAGGTGGAGACGTTTCGAGGCGTCCAGAAGCTTCCCCTAAGACGGGTCCACCTCGCGTTCGTTGGAGGAGGAGGAGGAGGAGGAGGAGCGCGCGTGGGCGAGTTCGTGCTGGCAGAAAAGGACGGGGAGGTGGAAACGAGGACGTGGGACGAGAAGAACGAACGATTTTACAACAGACGGGAAGCCGCGCGAATCGACGACGAGGAGAAGGAATGCACGAAACAGAACGTGATTCGAGGAGTGAAACGAGGTGATTTCGACGAGTGTTTAGGCGCGTACGAGGAAGATTCGAGAGAAGACGCGAGGTGGAAACGCTTAACAAGTCGCATCGACGTGAATTGTTTGAAACGGTGCAAAATTGAACCCGGAGTGATGTTCGTACCCGGAGGCGTCGACCGGTGTTTGGACGCGTACGGGAGGAAGAAACGGTTGACGAGAGAGGTCGAAGACGACGCGACGAATAGAAACGAAGAAGAAGATGATGAGAACACAAGAACGGCGAAGTTTACATTTGATGCGACGACGAGAGTACCACGAGACGCAGATGCTGCGATTTTAACGAAAATTCACGTGGATGGTAGATTTAGATTTGAGAGAGCGATGAACGTGTTTGGCGAGAATCGAGAGGCGATGTTAGCCGAACACCAGTTGGCGTACGTGCTCTTTTTCGCGTTCGGGTGCGGGAAAGGGTTAGAGCAGTGGAAGGAATTGACAGTGATTGTGGCTAACGTTATGGCGGAGTACATCAAAGAAGATGTAGAGAAGAAAACCAGTAATGATCAATCTGTGAAAAACCGGAACGACGAATGGTCGTCCTTCTTCGTGGGATTCCTCGGTTCCTTAGAGGCCCAGTTCAACGACGACGCGTCCAACGAAGGTACATTAGACGAAATCGTCTCGGAAACATTTCCAACGACTTCGCGGGACGAAAAGCAACTCTCCGATATCCTTCGCGACGCCATCTCTAAAAGCTACCGCATCGTCTCTTCTTCATCCTTCCCTCGCGACGACGACGCGACGTTCGGATGGCTCGTGCGTTTCGAAAGCATCGCCAAGCGACTGTTACAACTAAAAATATTCCAAGTGCGAACAGGCGACAACTGCATGCAAGAAGAAAACGGCGCCTACACATCCCTTATCATCGATCACGACGCGGAAACCGAAGACGAACAGCCGTTAATCGTCGAATTGCCGGAGGACAAATACGCTCGCATGGACAAAGACGACGACGACATCGAAGTGGTAGAAGCCGATGATACTAACATCAACATTAACAACATCGGCGACACCAAAACCCGAATGAGTTGGATGGTCTAATAGTGTACGTACAAGTTTTAGATAGAAATAGCTTTTAGTGGTAGTATGTAGTAGTTTTACTCTTTTGCGCGCAGTTTTGGTGTATTTTTTTGTATGCTCTCCCATTTAGACCTGAAAGACATTTCCTCAATTTTCTGACGCGTTTACACGCGAGCAATACACGCGAACGAAAGAAAATGGACGTTTTGCTCGCTCGCGCGCACATTCTCGGCGAAAAGTGTAAAGATACCAGCGCCGTTTGGTCGGATGTGTGCGACGCGTTGCGTGGTGAAGGTGCGATTGATTATCTCTCTCTTTTTCTTTCCCTCTCCGCCGTCGGTTGAAATGCAAACTGCGCGCGATTGAATGGCCAACAAACTCACGCTCTCGCGCGTTCTCTTTCTCCATGCATTCGCATCATCTATAAACAGACATTTCTACGAAAGAATCCGCGTCGATTCTAGTCAAACACATCTTCCAAACGCTAAAGTTTAAAACGACGAAAACCAGTCGAAAAGTGGTTGCCAAAATGATATCTAAAGCGTTGCGAGTCTCTGCGAGCGGCGACGATACCGCGGCCAGCGAGTTCGAAAAACTGTTTACGTCCTTACTGAAGAAGTTCTCGGAAAAAATTGCGTCTCGAGCGGACGAAGAGGAGTGCGAGACGTTCGTTCGATGGTGCTGTGCGTGTTTGGAGTACATGTGCTCGAAGTTTCGTTCAGATGTCAGAAAAGAAGGGAGCGACGACGCGAACGAGGAATTTCAAAACGTAGTTTTGGCGTTAGGAAATGTAGTGAAAGCGTGTTTAGTGTCAAACAAGTATCATCGCGTGCCTGGTGTCGTGTCATTGACGCTGAGAAAAGGCGATGTTGGGCCGAAAGTAAACGAAGTGAAGGATATGCCACCGGTTTTACGAGGGGTGTTATACGAGGCGTTGAAGAGGAGGAAAGGCGTGGACGCGAGTAACATTCGAAGAGGGTATTTGGAGAAAATGTGTGATTTTTCTATCGCGAGTGGAAGCGGTGGGGACGTAGTGCTTGCAGAACGCGCGAGTGAACCGCTTTTGAAGGACTGCACGGCAGAAGATTTCGAGACTGTCGTGCAAGCGAAATTGGTTAAGGCGTTGCGAAGAAACCCAATCAAGTCTACGTTGGAAGCCGTATCGAGAATGATTCGTCACGTGCCAAGAGAGAGCGTTGAGAAAGACTCCGCGCAAGCGTTTGCGGAAGTCGTTTTGCCTTTGGTGAAGCACGCGGACGAATCGAGACGCGTCGCAGCCATATTTGTCGTGAAATCGTTTGCAAAACTGCTATTGGCGGCGATTGTGAAAGAAACGTTTCTAGAACCGATCGTGAAAGAAATAACAACAAATGCACCGAGCGCGTGGGCGGCGAGAGTTGGAATCTGTGACACTATTTCCGTCATCGCGGAATCTTTAGTCGGAGTAGCTGTAGAGAATGAAGAAGATGCAAGAATTGCCATTGAAACGATTGAAATTTTGGCGGCGAGATTGAAGAGCGAGAAGCAGGTCGAAGCGAAAAATTCGTTGCTCCGGGCACTTTCGCATTGTCTTCAAAAGTGCACTTCGTTCAGTAAAAATGCGAGGGATGCAATTGTGGCGACGTGCTCAGACGTTAAGGATAGACCAGCGACGCTTCGTGCGCTTTCTTCGGCGATTGCCTATAGGCGCGATTTCAAGGAAGCTCTTGGGGCAGAAAGCGTTAAAGCGTTGATTGAAATCGTCAAACTCGGTGCGCAGAAAACAATATCGCGACCGGATGGTGTGTTCGCGTTATATTTAGTTTGTGCGGCGGCATCTGCAGATGAAAGTGCACAAGCTGCTGCTACAGGTGTATTGAAACCAGAATGCTTGGAGGCATATGCGTCGGCTATGGCAATTTCGAAACTTCCCGACGATTGCGCGGCGTATTACGCAAAATCGTTAGAGTTGATGTTCACGATGGAAAAAATCATCGACAAGAATAAAGCGCTTCTAAACGCTACGACTTTGTTGGCATTGCATCCAGATTTAGAAACTCGGAAATCGGCTCGAGACGCGATTGAGATGATGCGACATAAGGATAAAGCGTCCTCTCGAGATGTCATGGAATCAATTTTAGAGTGGGTAAAAATAGCGGAAGAAGAACACGCGTTTCCAATTCTAGGTGAAGAACTAAACGCAGAAGCTACCAAGAGTGGATTGGCGAATTTTGTTGCACCTTTCCCTACTCGATACTGCGGCGCTGCCATTGAATCCTCTATATTCTACAGATTATACGCTGATGGGGGTACACTTAAACGGCACGCGCCTATCGACGACGATGCTTTTTGTGCGTTTGCGGGGATCTTAATAACGCTTTCGCATCACGAGCTCGTACAATCGAGGACAGGAAGCGATTGTTGGACGTTCGTCTTTTCGCGATTCTGCCGAGAGCGTAGTCCGAACGATATCGATTTGAATCGCATCGCGAGCGAATGTGCAAATCATATCGTCGATGAACTTCAAAACGGGAAGAATGTTCAAAGTAATCGAAAAGCCGTTCGTGCCGTATCTGCGATATCTTCTAACGTTGCTTTAGATATCATTCTAGAAGGATATTTGCTCGATCCGACGTCTGCGTTTTCAGACGCCTGTCGACGTCACGAAAGTGAAGTCACCGAGAACGACGTTAAAGTATTCAAGACGCCAATTGGAAGGCTTTCGACAGATCCAAAAGATTCTCCAAGCACCACGTCGGGTCCAAGTAGCAGTAATTCTGGCGCATCTGCATCGTCAACTAGAACTTCGCTTCGCGCGAAGAAAACGTTGCGACCTTCGCAAGCTGGCATGCCGATTTCTGGGAAAAGCAAACCGGGGGTCGGCCAAAAGGACGATCCGCGCGAGGTTCAGCGGCGTGCACAAATACAAAAAGAATCCGAGACGAGAGAACGACTATCGAAAATCGCAAAAACCATCGAAGACGGTTTAGAAATCATATCAAATGTCTTTGATGGAGTTCTCGCATACGACAAGAATCACCGATCGCTTCTCTTTCAAGGCTATAAAGGACAAATCCCAGTCCGGCCTAAGAACAGACTCGGTGATAGTGCTGCAAATGTCGCGTACGATGTTATATTCCCACTTTGTAACTCGCATATTTTGCACGACAGCGTGTGCGTGTATTGCCTTGAGAGTTTCTTTGAAATCATTGCGAGCATGAAAGGCATCACCACGCTTGCAGGTAAAGATCGTTCGTCCTTGCAGCTGCGCGCGAAACTTGCTAGGGCGGTTGTTTTATGCGCTCAAGCTCGAGATGGGTTTGAGAAACCACCACTGCTCGATCCACTATCGAAAGAATCCATTGAAGAAGATGCGGATCACGTGAAATTTGAAGTTGGGGTCATCGCCGAAGCGCTCGATGCTTTGAGTGATAACTTTGCCAAATTGGGGGCTGGCATTTCTGAGAGTAGAAATTTACTCTCACTAATATTCCCGATTTTATCTCGTGCAATTGAAAGAATTGATTGTTCGTCGCAACATAAGATGTTGTGCTTAGAGATACTTGGTGATTACGCGACGAAAAGTTGTAAACCTATGCGTTCGATAGCTGCCGCCGTTCGGTGTTTGACGAAAGCTATTAACTCTTCGGTCAGTCCCAAGTTTACTTTGCTCGCTGAGGATACGTTACTATCAGTTGCAAAAACATCCATCAACGCCAACGACGTACAAGCGCTAGTGCATGGATGCGCAGATAAATCTCCCGAAGCTCGTAAAACATGTTTGGAAGCGCTTTCATCCTTACCAAACATTCATGCGATTACCGTTGAAGATATGGAAGCGACCGATGAAATATTACGCGACATTGCAGTTCGACTGTTCATTGCTAAGCACGACTCTAACGAGACGTTTGGCGAAATGGCATCGACGGCTTATGCAAATGCTGGCGTATTGTTTGCAGATGAAGACGATAACCAGTCAACGACGGTTCTACTCCCGTTCCTTTCGCACGAATGTTTCGCTGTTCGAGAAGCGACGGTAAAGGCGTTTGCGACTGCGGTCGAACAACTTCCAACAGGCGTGGCTTCTGTTTTAGCGAAGCTGTTTGCACTCTTCGCGAGTTGCACGGATGCATCTGGGCGCGCTGGTGTCGTCACTGCGCTGGGCGCCTCTTCAAACGCGTTGCAAAAACACGACGTTCCTCTAGTCACCACCCTACTCTTGAAAGCGCTCTCAGACGAATCCCTAGAAGTTCGTGAAGCGTCCATCGACGCCGGTAAAATGGTCATAGCCGCTCACGGCGAATCCAATACAGAAACGTTACTCAAAGTATTTGAAGGATATTTTGATAAGCCTTCAGATAGAAACGTATCTGAAGAGATTCAAGATTATGCCAAATCCGGCGCTGTCGTCTTCTTGGCGTCATTGGCAGTGCATTTAGACTCGAGCGATCCAAAGGTTAAGCAGATTTTAGAACGTTTGTTGGAGGTTTTAGAAACGCCATCTGAATCAGTTCAACGAAAAGTTGCAGACGCATTTCCGCCGTTAATGAAGCAACTCGCGACGGAAGAAGAGAAACGCGCATTGATTGAAGACTTACTCGGGAAGTTATCTCAAGGCAAATCATACGCCGTGAGGAGAGGCGCAGCCTTTGGCATCGCTGGTGCGGTGAAAGGTATTGGTATGGGATCATTAAAAGGTATGGGTGTCATGGACAGTATCAAGGCGCTAATTGAGGATAAGAAATCTGCGCAATCGAGAGAAGGCGCTTTGATGTGTTTCGAGCTACTCGTTGAACGTCTCGGTCGACTCTTTGAACCGTACGTCGTGACCATTTTACCAATGTTGCTCGTCTCTTTTGGCGATCAAACGGAATCCGTGCGTCTCGCATGCGAAGGAGCGGCACAGAAAATCATGAAGAATTTGTCCGCGCAAGGTGTAAAACTAGTCTTACCGGCATTGTTGGATGGTCTGCGCGACGATCAGTGGCGCACGAAGAGCGGGTCCGCGAAGCTTCTCGGAGCGATGTCGAGTTGCGCCCCGAAACAATTGGGTGGGTGTTTGCCGCAAATTGTGCCCAGACTTTCGAAAGCCTTGGTAGATACACATCCTAAGGTTGTTGATGCGGCTTCTTTGGCGTTGAAATCGATCGGTGATGTGATTAAAAATCCGGAAATCCAAGCGTTGTCGAAATACCTGTTAGGTGCAATCGCACATCCGACGACGCACACGGAAAAATGTATAGATATTCTCTTAGAAACGACGTTCGTTAACGTTGTCGACGCGCCGAGTTTGGCGTTAATTATCCCAATCATTTCGAGAGGTTTGAAAGAGCGCAAGGCGGACATGAAGAAAAAAGCAGCTAAGATTGCAGGAAACACGTGCGCGTTGGTCGCAGATCCGAAAGATATCGTTCCGTACATCCCAGAGTTAGTTTCGGAGCTGAAGAAATCGCTCGTAGATCCAAACCCGGAAGTCCGTTCGGTAACTGCCCGTGCATTGGGTTCACTTCTTGAAGGCGCCGGTGAAGAACATTTTGAAGATTTAATCCCGTGGTTGACGGAGAAAATGCAAGGGGAGGGGTCGGGCGTCGAAAGAGCTGGTGCGGCGCAAGGTTTAGCCGAATGTCTCAACGCGCTCGGCAGCGACAGATTCGTCGCTATTCTCCCAGAAGTCTATCGTGGTTGTGCCAATCTTCTACCAAGAGTTCGCGAAGGTCATTTGCATCTGCTTAAGTTTCTCCCTTTATCCGTCGGGCAAAAGTTCGAGCCATACTTATCGGAGTCCTTGACGACTGTCCTCACTGGTCTCGCGGACGAGGAAGAATCCGTCCGCGACGCCGCGTTAGGAGCTGGAAGAGTCTTCGTTTCCGCGTATTCGCACTCCGAATCTGCATTAGACTTGATTCTACCAGCCATTGAAACTGGCACGAACGCCACAGAATGGCGCATTCGACACTGCGCATTGGAGCTCCTTGGCTCCATGCTCTTCAGAATCGTCGGTACTTCAGGGAAAGCGCGCGTACAGCGCGCGACGGCGGAAGAAGAAGAAGAAGCCGCGGACGAGGAAGGTATTTCTACTGAAGCACAAGGCGAGCAGTTGACTCGAATATTAGGCCGAGAACGCCATTTGGACGTTTTAGCGGTTATTTATCTACTTCGATGTGACGGTCAATCGCAAATTCGAAACGATGCTGTGCATGTATGGAAAACAGTCGTTGCGAATACGCCGAGAACTTTGAGGGCAACGTTACCTAGAATTGCCAAGCGCATTCTTCAAGCGTACTCTCAAGGAACAATTTTGTCATCGTTGAAAACAACAACAGACAGTTCAGAGGACGATAAAGATGAAGAGGATGACGACGAGGAAAGAAAATTGACTGGCGCGAGAGCCGTGTCGGATTTAACGAGAAAACTTGGCGAGAGATTTATCGAGGGCATCTTACCAATTTTGCGCACTGTTTTCGAAGCAAACGAAGAAGAAGAAGAGCAAATCATGGCGAGTGATAAAATCACAAAAGCTGGTGCAGCCTATGCGCTCGCAGAAATCTTTGATTGTGCGGAAGAGTCCACGCACGAAGGCGGCATCGTCAGCCCGAAACAAGCGACGTTGTTTACATCTTTCGTCGAAATTTGTCTTTCCAACCCTAACGCGGGCATCCAAGACGCCGGTGGCGTGGCCTTCAAAGCTATGAACCGATGGAATGGTGGAAAAGAAGCCGTGGCAAAAATTGTCCCAGACTTGTTGCACGGCATGGATAGAGACTCGTCCTCGGAGCAAGAAAAGGCAAACTCACTCAACGGTTTACGCGTGGCTCTGAAAGCGCAGCCGAATATTTTGGCCGTGGCGCTTCCCAAGTTAGCAGCGCCACCGATTACTCCTGATAAAGCGAAAACGTTAGGTGCGCTAGTATCTGTAGCCGGTCCGGCCTTGCCTCCACATTTGGATTCGATGATTCCAAGACTTTTAGACGCAATTGAAGAGGAAACATATTTGAAGGCAGGCGAGACTGAAGAAGAAATCGCGTGGACCAAACGCGAATCCTTTGACGATGTTTCTAAATTTCCAGCGTTCAATGCATTGCGTTCTACCATCGCAGCCGCACCTGAAGATTGCGGTGACAAACTTCTCTCCGAAATTTCGGACGCGCTCACAGAGCTCGCAAAAATGTCTTCGTTGAAAAAAGTTGACGAAGCGAAGGAAAAAGCGAAAGCAAGGAGACGAGCGGTGTCTTCCATCGCCCTCGCGGATTTTGCGACAACCTTTTCAGGGTACGACAATTTCGTCGACGCTCAAGTTTTGGTGAAAACCTTATCCGCGCAATTTTCAGATAAGCACGAGTGTGCACGAAATGCTGCGTGGGGTGCTTTAAGTGTTGTCGTGTCTACGATACAAAAAGATGAATTGATGGAATTCGTGGAGTGCTGCCATGCCTCTATACGACAATGCAGAGAGCAAGCGAAGCGTTTACGTAAACAACAGAAAGTCACACCTGGCAGCGAGAACGTGAGCAACGGTCAATTGTCGTCGTCAAAGTATACTATTATTCCTGCATTGACCTTATCGAGAGCGTTAGAGGCGCTTTCAAAAATATATCTCGCGGGCGTCTTACATGGCGAAGAACCAGAGCATCGACAACTTGCCGCGGAGGCGCTGCAATTAGCCATATCTTGTTCCACAAAAGATGGTCTGAAAGCACATGTCGTTAGTATCACCGGGCCTCTTATTCGCGTCGTTTCGGACAAATTTCCGTCGAGTGTACGTGCGGCGTTGCTTGATTGTCTCGCTACGTTAGTAGAGAAAGGTGGGATTGGATTAAAACCCTTCGTTCCGCAATTGCAAACGACGTTTTTGAAATCGTTGAATGATGCGAAGAGAGCACCGAGAGTTTCTAGCGCTAAAGGTTTGGGATTACTGATGTCGATCCAAGTCAGAGTCGATCCATTAGCTGCTGATTTAGCGAAGAAACTTGCCAATAATGAAGTCGAGGACGAATGCGTCGAAGCGCACTTCGAGGCTGCGCGAGGCGTAGCCAGGTATGGCGGATCAAAAATAACGCCCGAATCTATCGAAATGGCGTTGAATGCGTCCACTGTAGCCGCTTTGACTTCGGAAGATGAGAATATTCGTGTGGCAGCATCGCGATGTGCGGCAGCGTTTGCTTCTTTGTACTACACGGATAATGATGACAACAAGGAACAAAAACGAGAAGAGTGGTTGAAGACCGACGTCGAGAAATTCGCTTCGGAAAATATCACCATCGCTTCCCGTGAAGGCAAATCGAAAATATTGTCTGAGTTTGCGCGACTCGCGCCAGAGTCTATTTTAAGTATCCCAAAAGACAAAGCGACGACGTTAAACAATTTAGCCAAATGCGCTTCAGATAATTCAAAAGCAGTCAAATCGAACTGCGCTAAAGGATTAGGATATTTAGGTGAATCGTGTGTGCGAATCGAAGGCGCGTCGTCGGACACGGTGGCGAAAATTTTACAAGTTTTAACCAAACTTTTAAGAGATGCAAGCAGTGAAGTTCGCGAAAACTCGTCGAAAGCTATTCGATCGATCATTAAGTGCGCGTCGTTGAAGGATGAAATCGATGATATAACCATTCACTTTCCAATCTTCCTCGCCGATCTCGCTGAAGTCGCGATAGGGGATAAACACGAATTGGCAAAGAAGAGTGCCGAACGCGCCGTCTTTCGCGCGCTGCGTTTAGATTTAGGCGCTGAAGTCGCGCTGCCTCATTTAAAACAAGGAGGTTCTGGTGCCGCCGCGCGAGGAAAACTGTCTGATTTGAATTTACGAAAACTCGCGAATTTACCGGACGAATCCGAAGACGAGTTCGATCCCAGTGCTGAGGACGAAGAGTTAGTTTTAGTTTAGATGCGTGAATTTGTTATTTGATTAGTTTCTAAATCCTAATGCTGCGAGTACAACTATTGCTACTTTTACATCATTTCCACGTCATAATCCTTGTCGCTATCGTATTCATCGATCAATTCCAACGAGAGCAAACAATCTTTCAATCCGTCTTTCGCTCGTTTATTGTTCGGGTTGGTCGCCAAAACTTCCGTAAACCACTTCTTCGCTCGCAAGAAATTCTTCAAAGCTTCCCTCTGTTCTGAAGGGCGGTGATTGTTGCTATAGCTATCACCTAACTTCACAAAAGCTTCCGCACCTCTCACCTTTGCTTTCAAATTTTCTCCGTTGTCAATCTCCAGCGCTTTCTCGCAATCTTCAATCACTTTAGCTATTAACGTTTCACGGCGACCGCTATTCATCATCTCGGAAGAACCTTCCAAAGCGTTTATAACTTTCAACGCACAACTCGCTCTGTTCGTTCTGTACGGCGTTCTATCTGGCATCAACTTCACAATACCATCAAAAATAATCATCGCGTCTTCGTGCCGTCCCTTTTCGTACTCGTTCAGCGCGATATCGTTTAACCTTTCGGCTTCAATTTTGGCCTCGTTGGACAAAGGCGTAAATCTCTCGAGTAAGTCTAAATTCTTCTTTTCTCGTTCCTCGTACTTCCGTTTGTGATGAAGGTGAGCAGTATCTCCCAACAACAAACTTTGATTGTCATAACCAACCCCTCCGACAACTTCCCACGGTCTCTTCTCCCGATCCTCCCCAACTCTCATCGAATCAAACCCGTCGCTCAACATCCTCGTATCGCTGTATTCGTTCATCGCTGTCTCGCGAAACAATCCGCCTTCGGGGTCGGGCTTCTCTCCAGATTCCCATCGAACGTTATAATCGATTCCAAAATTTCGGTGTGGTCTGTATTCTCCTCTGGCTCGCATTAATCGCTCGATTTCCTCCGGATCTGCCCCTTTCAACGCCAGCGATAACACGTCCAATAAACTTTGCATGGGTGGGATCGAGAAACTTTTCAACCATTTTTCTTGGTTGAAATTCACCGTCGTTAACGTGTGATACGCGGCGGTGATCGCCGTGAACGCCTGCGAAGCGCGTTCGGCATCCGAAGGACTATTCTTATCTGGATGATATTTCAAACACAGTTTCCGGTATTGCACTTTGATTCGCCTGGAGATGTCCGCATCGTCCTCCTCCCCCACGGTTGCTTTAGGGGTAGGGGAAATCTCTAAAATCTCAAACGCGTCGGTCTTACTCAGAATCGAGGACGCATTCGACGAGGATGTGCGCGGAAGGCGCGGCCATTCTTTTGTTCTGTCGTCGTTCGTGACAGTCGTCGTCGTCGTCGTCGCGGCGCCCTCCTCCTTCTCGTCGTCGTCGTCGTCGCCGTCGTCGGTCTCCATCGTCGTCTCCATCGTCGTCGTTCGTCTCCCGTCCTTCTTTTGCACCTTGGACGAAACGCTTCTTTTTCTTTTTCTTTTTCTTCTTCTTCTTTTTCTCCTGAAACCCTAACATCATAAAATAGAAGAAATGCTGAGTCACAAAATTTAAATCGATGAAGATAAAAACGTAAATTGGAAAATATTTTGAAAAAACCAAGCGTCCACTCAAAAGTTTGCGCGTAACGCGCACCACCACCACCAGCAACACCACCACCACCACCACCAAACATGCGCGCCGCTTCTCGAACGACGACGCCTGGAAACTCGAATTTCGTCGGCGTCGGCGTTCGGAGGTCGTCTTCGAGGACGACAAGAAGAACAAGAAGAAGACAAACGCGTCGACCTTCGTCGATGTCGTTGGCCGACGACGAGAAGCGCGCCATCCATCGTTTGGACGACGAAGAGCAGTTCATAAAAGCGATAAACTCGGAAGGCATACACGTGGTCGAGTTCATCGCGACGTGGTGTCGAAAGTGCAAAACGCTGAACGCGAAGATGGAGTATTTCGCGGCGGAACATCCCGATTTTGTTACTTTCCATAAAGTCGACGTGAACAATGTCGCGCAAGAATTGGTGAAAGGGCAGGGGGTCACGAAAATGCCAACTTTGAAAATCTTCGTTTCGGGGAGAAGCGTCTACGAAAAAGTAGGATTCGATACCGTGCGAGAGATTTTGGACGAGCTGGAGTTTCGGCTGAAACAGTTGGAAGAAGAGCATGCGAACGCGACAAGGCCGGCTGCGTCGAAATAGCACGTCATTTGTGTTTTTTGCGCGTGGGCGTATTATTAGAAAGTGCGCTTGCACCCGCTCGATTTGAAAATAGGTATTTGCGTTGTGTAATGTTATTGCGGCATATGTGTGTTATTAGTATCATCTTGGGTTTGAATAAACCTCATTTCTAGCGTATTACTATCTAGAGTCTAGAACCCGCACGAGCACTTTGGAATGTGTTGAAAATATCTTTGTAAAATAACCGTGGCGACGTTTCGCATGGACCACCAGAGAAAGGACGATTCGAAAATTTCTTCCTCATCTTTTTCTTCTTCATCGTCATCACTCAACACGCGCACTTTTATAGTCACGAACGGTTGGCGAAAATGCGTCTGCCGCGCTTCATTTTCGTTTGCGCTGGCTAAAAGCAACTTTGGTTCCCATTGTTTGTTGCTCCTGACGAAACTATCGTTAGACGTAAAATTTTGAAACTCGCTCGCATTCATCGCGTTGTATTTTTGCGCGAAAGAAGCGTTCATCGCGTTTAGATCTATTCCGTGCGTTCTTTCGAGCGTTTCGACGGTCCATCCGTTATTTCTCGCGCCGACTAGACGAAATTGAACGATGCCTTCTTCTTTCATGGATTCGACGAGAGGATCATTCTCGCCGACATCGTCGGAGTCATCGATTTCAAAGCGGTCATCCGACTTCATTATTTTTATTATGTTTTGCACTTTGTCACGCCGCCATTGTTTTCTGTCGGCTTTATTTATTCTATTATCAACGAGGGATTGCATGGCGGACATTTCCTCTTCCGCGTTTAATTGGTTTCCAATAACAACCAATTTACTTCCCGGTAACGCGAATTTTGCTTCAATTGGAGTCACCTCAACTCGCCCTCTTCCGGAAACGGAAACATCCCAAAGACCGTTGACGGTTGCAAAACGAACCATGCCTTTTGCTCTCGCCACGTTTGATTTCCGTATCCACCGCTGAAATTGCACGAAATCTATCATCTCTAAAGTTTCAAAATCGACGGCATCTCGAGTAACCTCCTTTTTGTCCCCGGTTGAGGCATACGACGTCTTGAACGTCTTCGAATGTCTTCCAAGCTTCAAAGGACCACTAACGCTGGTTTTCTTCTTTTCAGTCTTATTTACCCTTAGCTTCCCCAACGAACTCAAAGACTCTCCATAATCATTCACGACCAACCGTTTCCTCGCGCTACCCAAATCCGTGCCTTGCTTCCCTTCTGGTTCGAAAATATCGTACCGCGCGTCGATGACGCTTTCGATGTTAATCTTCCCTCGCTCAATTGGAACTATTTTCACCACATCATCATTCGCACTGAAATCACAATCACCATCTTTCGTCGTCGCGAACGCTTTTCTTACATTCGTAATCGCCAACTCAAGTCTCGCTTCGGTGTCTCCGTCTAACAAATCCACCTTGTTCAAAAATACCGCGTCGCTCGCTCGAATCTGCGCGAACCACGCTTCGCGTTCATACTCCGGCCCTCCATTCTCCGCGACCTCCGCATCTACCACGCAACACACGCAGTCCAATCGTATTCTTGCAAACTTCCCGAACGCTTTATCTAAACTCAACACTAAATCCGTCGGATTGACGATTCCGCTTGTCTCCACGAACAAATACTCCGCCGCTTCCACTTGGTCTCTTCTCAATAAATTCGACACGTCCTTTTCAAATTGTCCATTCAACGAGCAACAGACGCATCCGTTCGTTAACTCCATCACTTCTTCTTTGCCTTCTTCGCGTAGCGTTCGTTTCACGATCTCCGCGTCTACGTTCACCGCCGCGTAGTCGTTCACGGCAACCACCACCTTCAAATCGTTCTGCGTCTGCGTCAACACGTGTTTCAATACCGTCGTTTTCCCCGACCCGAGGTGTCCTAAAACCAAAACCGTTGGCAAACGCGCGACCGTTTTCGGCGCCGCGATCGTTCGAAGCTCGTAGTTTCGGAACATGTTGAGTTGATTTTCGACGACGACGTCGTCGTCGTTTTTCGACGCCATGACGACGGGGGCCCCGCGACGAGGAAGAAGAAGACCCTTTGGACGACAAAGCGCAAAAGAATTTTCACCCCGACGGCGACATCCAATGCCGGAGAAGACTACAGACGACGACGACGACGAAGAAGAAGAAGAAGAAGAAGAAGCGACGAAAATCCTGCCGTCCCTCAGCAGACGAAGAGAGCAAAACTCCATAACGACGACGATGACGTCATGATGATGTGAAGACCAACAACATCATTTTTTTGTGTCGTCGTCCTGAAGAAGAGAAAAAAGAAATATGAAATCCCCTTTTTTTAGGGGATGTCTGTCCCTATCTCTTTCCGAGGGGGGGTGTTGTATAGTTTAGGGTATCATATTCAGCGAATTGAAAAGAACTTGGTCTCAAGAGAGTACGAGAAAATATCTAAAGTATTAACT
>MDSZ01101307.1_pt1 | contig 15143 bp, 17 predicted proteins | sample 811201 | NCBI WGS metagenome assembly MDSZ01 (sample SAMN05326647, study PRJNA326480) | marine metagenome | isolation source: seawater | place: Indian Ocean: North | collected 2010
AGTATTGATTGTTTTTGAAATATGTTGCTACCCAGCTAAGTGTCAGGTGGCTTTGTATTCATTTAAATAACCTCCTTCAATTTTAAGAGTAAACTTTAACCAGGTTGTATTCAATTTTTTTATTAAATATTAAATTAAATAAATTTCTTGAATACAACCTTCCTCTTTAGTAGATTCTCGATATCAAATTAACTCCCTTTAAACGAGAACAAAATATTTTCTTTATTTAATTCAAGTTTACATAATTAATAAAACTGTATAATGTTTTTCCAATGAAGTATTTGTGCGCATTAAGAGATTTAGTAATTAGTCTCGTTCTATCTACCATTATTATTTATGGATTGAATATAGTGGCAGGTTTTGCTGGTGCTGATTACACATTCACAAATGGTGAAGCATTTATTGTTTGGATCTTAATGGCAATACTAGTTAACAACTGTTTGAAAAGATAAATCTCCTTTTAATTACAAAAATATAAAGTATATTTGACTTTAGGGGTGTCCTAACAGACTGAGAATATACCCTTATAACCTGTCCGGTAATTCAGAAAGGGAACAAATGGATAAAATATACTTTTTAAATCAATCAACCTCATTGCTATTAATAATTTTAATCAGTTTAATATTTACAATATTAGGAATTTATAATTCAAAAAAATTCAAAGGTGTTAATAATTATTTAACAGCAGGCAGAAATATTGAATTATTTTCTCTTACAACGAGTCTTATTGCTTCTGCGTTAGGTGCTTGGATTTTGTTTGGGCCTGTTGCGGCAGCTACTTGGGGTGGTTTAGGTGCAGTTATTGGTTATGCTTTGGGAACAGCCTTTCCAATGATTTTTCTAATTTATTTTGGAAAAAAAATAAGAGGTGAATTTCCAGAAGGCTCATCTTTAATTGAATTTATGAGAAAAAAATTTGGAAAAAGTCTATTCAAATTGATTTTAGTTTTGACAATTTTTTATATGTTTATTTTTCTTTGTGCAGAAGTTACGGCTGTAGCAATCTTAATTAATTACTTATCAGGAACAGATTTATGGATTACAGCATTTATAGTTCTATTATCAACGTTAATTTATACTCTTTATGGAGGCTTAAGAGCATCAATTTTTACAGATAATATTCAAATGATTGTAATTGGAATATTGTTATTAATTTTAATTTTAATCATTAGTTCTAACTCAGGAAGTAAATTTTCATTTTCATTGGTCAATGAAAAAAATCCTCATCTTTTAAGCATAAAATTTATTCCTAATTATACTGCAGGATTAACTTTTTTTATTGCTGTAGCAGCAACAAATTTATTTCATCAGGGAAATTGGCAACGTGTTTATGCTGCAAAAAATTATCAAACTCTAAAAAATAGTTTAATAATTGCATTTATTATTATTGTGCCAATAGTATTTTTAATGGGATTTATTGGAATGGTCTCTTTTTCAATTGATCCGTCTCAAAGACCAGATTTAGGCTTTTTTAACTTGTTATTAAAAGGACAAACAGAAATTTTATCGTTAACAATTATCATTCTTGGACTTGCATTAACTATTTCAACAGTAGATACTTTAATTAATGCCATCTCAAGTTTGATTATAGTTGATGGTAAATCAGTATTTAAAATAAATAAAAAAATAGATTATTTAAAAATATCTAAATATTTTATCATACTTTTATCAATGATTACTTTTAGTGTAGCGTCTAGAGGCTATGATATATTGTACTTATTTTTATTAGCAGATTTATTTTGTTGTGCATTTGTAATAACTGTTTTCTATAGTTTCTATAATAAAGTAAATGAAAAAACTGCTTATTTTTGTATACTAATTGGTTTAGTCACAGGATTTTTGATATTCCCTTTTCCAGATTTTTCTAAAAGTTTATTGGTAGGAGTACTTTTGCCTCAAGAATTATTCCCACAGTTTATAGTTCAATATTTATTATTTTTATCATTTTTTGTAGCTACTTTTTTACCCGCAATAATTTTAAAGTTTAAAAAAAATTAAATTTATATCGAAGATTTTAAAGCATCATAAATTAATTCTTTAGTTGTTTCACCAATGCTTCTATAAATTTCCTTATTATCTTTAAAAATTAAAAGAGTTGTTTGATACTGCACATCAAAAAATTTTGCAATTTCTTCATTTGTTACATCAAATGTAAAATATTCGATGTTATCAAAATCACTTTTAGCTTTATCTAAAACTTTTATTTGACTAGCACATGACGTGCAGTATTTAATCCAGGAACTAACTACCACAATTTTTCCATCTGATTGAGCTTTGTCAAATAATTCTTTATTAAACGTTGTTTCTTTCCCGACCGCTTTTGCATTCATCAGTAATACAAAAAATATGAATATTAAAAAATTTCTCATTGCTAATAACTTTTAAAATAAATTAAAATTTATTGTAATAATATAAATTGTCACTATATATGCATATTCTCATGTCAAATAGTCTAATACAGATAAGTAATTTATCAAAAGTGTATGAAAATGGCTTTAGAGCATTAAAAAATATTAATCTTGATATAAAGAGAGGGGAAATTTTTGCAATGCTTGGTCCAAATGGTGCAGGAAAAACTTCTTTGATAAGCATTATATGTGGGATCGTGACTCCATCATCTGGAAATGTAACAGTTGATGGATTTGATATAATAGAAAATTATCGCGATACAAGATCAAGAATCGGTCTAGTTCCTCAGGAGCTAACATTAGAAAGTTTTGAAACAGTATTTAATAATGTCTCATATACTAGAGGTTTATATGGCAAATCTCCCAATCCAAATCACATAGAAAAAATTTTAAAAGATTTAAGTTTATGGGATAAAAAAGATCAAAGACTTAGACAATTATCAGGCGGAATGAAGCGAAGAGTTTTAATTGCAAAAGCTTTATCACATGAACCATCAATTTTATTTTTAGATGAACCAACTGCAGGTGTCGATGTAGAATTAAGACAGGATATGTGGAAAGTAGTTGAGACTTTGAGAAAAACGGGTGTTACAATAATCTTAACAACGCATTATATAGAAGAGGCAGAGGCTATAGCTGATAGGGTAGGTGTAATTAATCAAGGTGAAATCATAATAGTTGATCAAACAAAAGAATTATTAAAAAAAATGGGTCATAAAAAATTGACTGTTGATCTTCATGAAAAATTAAATGAAATTCCATCCAGTTTAGATAAATACAATTTAGAATTAGGAGATGATAGAATGTCTTTAAATTATATTTATAACGTTCAAGCAAAACAGACAGGTATCACTAATTTACTTCAAGATTTAAAAGACACAGGATTAAAATTAAAAGATTTAAAAACTGAACAAAGTACTCTAGAAAAAATTTTTGTGAATTTAGTAAAGGAGAATAATGAAATTTAATTTTTATGCTTTTAAAGCCATATATCTTCACGAAATGGATAGATTTAGAAGAACACTTATGCAATCTCTATTTTCTCCTGTTTTATCAACCTCTTTATATTTTATTGTTTTTGGTTCTGTTATTGGTGGATATGTTGAGAATATAGATGGAATTAGCTATGGATCGTACATAGTACCTGGCTTGTTAATGTTAACTCTTTTAACTCAATCAATTAGCAACACTTCATTTGGGATATTTTTTCCAAAGTTTAATGGAACCATTTATGAAATTTTAGCAGCTCCGATTTCTACCTTCGAGATTGTCTTAGCATTTGTAGGTGCTGGAGCTAGTAAGACTTTGATAGTAGGAGTCGTGATATTTATCACATCCACATTTTTTGTTGAGGTAGAAGTGATGTATCCTTTATTAATGATATCTTTATTAATTCTTGTTGCTTTCACTTTTGCATTATTTGGTTTTTTGATTGGATTAATGAGCTCAGATTTTGAACAAATGTCAATTATCCCAACATTAGTAATTACTCCAATGGTCTTTTTAGGTGGAAGTCTTTATTCTTTGGATATGCTTCCTTCGTTCTGGCAAACAGTAACTTATTTTAATCCAGTAGTTTATTTAATAAATGGTTTAAGATTTGCATTTTATGGAGTTTCAGATTTTAATATTTGGATAAGCATTAGTTCAATGGTTATATTTTTAATCATTTGTGTTACAGTAGTGTCTATTTTGCTTAAAAGAGGATATAATATTAAGGCTTAAATTTATTTTTTAATTACTTTTAGAATAATTTAACCAATTATTTATAATTAAAAAATAATTGAGAGTCATACCATTAAGAGGTTTTTTAATTTGTCTAATAATTGGATTTCCATATTTATAAATTTGATTATCAATAAGTTTTTCATTAATTTGCCAATTATCTTGATATTGAAACATTTTTTTTGAATCGGTATTTATTTTTTTAAATTTATGATAAGTCTCAGAAAATTCTGAACATCCTCTTCTTTTTTCTAATTTATAATTGTTAATGAAATTTATATCTAGAACATGTTTCAAATTTGTCGAAACAAATTCTAATTCATCAACACTGTCACAATAAATATATCCTCTATAATTTTTTTCATCAGGATTAATTCTGCATTTCATTTCAAAATTATTTAATAAACTCAAATTATTGAATATTATAGACAATTTTATTAGATCGTACACTTTTTGAATATGTAGAACTATTTTAAAACAAGAAAAACATTTTTTTGAGATTGTTTTATATTTTTTAAAAATTTTCATATGTCTTTCACAGTTTAAATCTCTTCTATTATGAATAAATAACTGATGTTCTCTAAAACTAAAATCAGATATAAAATTTGACGTAATCTTTTTAGACCTTGAAATTAAATCTGAGACTTCACTGTCATTTATTTTTTTTGACAAATCAAAATGAAATTTAATTTTTTGTAATTCATGATTTGCTTTAGATAATGAATCATTTTTTCCCTCAATATCGATATGATTTAAGACTTTGATAATATTTTCTTGAGCTCTTTTATTATTTTCATCAATTTCTAAAACTTTAATTAAGTTCTCATAAGAATCATTTAATTTACCCAAATCATACAGAGCTATTGCTAAATTAAAATAAGCGGGGCCAAAATTTTTATCCAAAGTAATTGCTTTTTTAAAATTAATTATTGCTGTATCCCAATCTTTTAAATTTAGATTTATAAATCCAACTAAATTAAGATACACTGAATTTTCAAGCAATTTAGCCTCTTGCTCACTATATTTTTTTGTTAATTTGAGCGCATCAGAAAATAAATTATTTTTCAAAAATTTATCTATTTCTTGAAATAATTTTTTAAGAATAAACTCTTGTGTCATGTTTAAAAATAAGAACAATTTTAAGATGATGCAATCTTTATTTTTAGTGATTAAAATAAGATAACCCGGAAGGATTTGGCTATCTTAAATTTTCTTAATAGTCCTTTTAGAATTGATCAGACTCTGTAGATCCATCCATTGCAGTTGTTGAACTTTTTCCTGAACTAATTGTATTAGAAACTGCATCAAAATACGAAGTACCAACTTCTCTCTGATGTTTAACACTTGTATAACCATCTTTTTCTCTAGCAAACTCTTGTTGTTGAATTCTTGAATAAGCTGTCATACCTTCTTTTTTATATTTTTCAGCTAGTTCAAATATTGCAATATTTTGTGTATGGAAACCTGCAAGTGTTATAAATTGAAATTTATAACCCATTTTACCAATTTCTTTTTGAAATGAAGCTATTTCCTCATCTGTTAAATGCTTCTTCCAATTAAATGAAGGTGAACAATTGTATGCTAGAAGTTTTCCAGGAAATTTTTCATGGATTGCATCTGCAAATTTTTTAGCCTCCTCGATGTTCGGTGTAGCAGTTTCACACCAAATTAAATCAGAATATGGTGCATAAGCTAATCCTCTTGAAATTGCTTGATCAATTCCAGCTTTTACATAATAGAATCCCTCTGGAGATCTTTCACCAGTTAAAAACGGCTTATCGTTTTCATCATAATCATTTGTTATTAACTTCGCAGCGTTTGCATCTGTCCTTGCTAATATTATAAGAGGTACATCTGCTATATCTGCCGCTAATCTTGCAGCTTTTAAATTTTTAATCATTGTTCCGGTAGGAACTAAAACTTTTCCACCCATATGACCACATTTTTTTTCACTAGCTAATTGATCCTCAAAATGTACACCAGCTGCTCCTGCTTTTATAAATTTTTTTGCAAGTTCAAATACATTCAATGGTCCACCAAATCCAGCTTCTCCATCAGCAATAATAGGCAGCATGTAATCAACTTGATTTTCTTTTTTCATATCGCCATCATTAATTTCCATATGTTGAATTTGGTCTGCTCTAATAAGAGCGTTATTCATTGACTCAACCAATTTTGGTGCACTATCATATGGGTATAAAGATTGATCCGGGTACATTTCACCTGCACTATTTGCATCAGCTGCCACTTGCCAACCACTTAAATAAATTGCCTTTAAACCTGCTTTTGCATGTTGCACAGCATGATTTCCTGATAATGATCCAAGAGTATTAACATATGTTTCTGAATTCAATAATTTCCACAATTTAATTGATTGATGTTTACATAGTGAATACTCAATTTTTATAGAGCCTCTAAGTCTCTCAACATCTTCCGAGGTGTAATCTCTTTTAATTCCTGCAAATCTTTTTAAATCATAAGAGATATTTTCAGCGCTCATTAGTTATTTATCCTGTAAAGTTAAAATTTAGTTTGAAATGACTTAAGTTGAATGAATTTGATTATTGTGAGTCGTTTGGGCTCTCAATTAAATCTTTCATTCCGCTCGAGCCCCAATCACAATGATCATCCCTCATGTAGATGCCTCTGCTGTTGTGTCTATCAAGATCTTCGATTTTTATGATTTGAGCTTCATTTTCAATGTTTTTTGTTTTATTATCCATGTAAATCTTATATTTTACAAAATTTACAAAATCCATAAAAAACGTTAAAAACCTTTGTAAAAAAGGAAAAATTATTGTAAAAATAAATTTACAAAATTTACATATAGTAAAAATGAGTCAAATCGATTTAAAAATAGGGCCAAAAATCAAGTCTTTTAGAAGACAGCTTGGCCTTCAAGCTAATAAATTAGCAGAAGATTTAAGAATATCTCCAAGTTATTTAAATCTGATAGAGAGTGGAAAACGAAAAATTGACGGAGATTTACTTCTAAAAGTTTGTGAAAAATTAAATATCGAATTATCTGACCTTACATCTAAAACTGATATCAATCTTCAGAATACAATTTCTGAAATTTTAGATGATAATCTGTTTGAAGATTTAGATATTTTGGGACCTGAAGTAAAAGATTTAGTTAGTACTAATCCAAAGATAGGAAAAGCAATTGTTAGATTAGGAGATATTCTTAAAAAGAAAGATCACGAATTAATAAATAAAATTGAAAAAATTTCTGGAAAAATTGTAGATAATAGGAAAAATTCTTTTCCTGGAGAAGTAATATCTGACTTTTTGCAAGATAATAAAAATTATTTTCCAAGATTAGAAGAATTTGCAAATAAAGTTTTCGATAAAATTCAAAAGAATAATCGTACAAGATATATAGCTCTCTGTGAGTATTTGTATTCAGAATATTCAATTAAAGTTAAAGATGTTATTCCAGATGAAAGTAAACCTTTCTCAAAGATCTATAACAAAAATAAAAAAGAATTATTATTAAGTGATTATAGCTCACTTGAAACAAAAAAATTACACGCCGCCGCTCAAATTGCTAAAGAAGGAGCTAATAAGGAAATTGACGATTATCTCTCTAAATTTAGTTTTCCTTCGGAGGAGTCTAAAAAATTAACAAAACTTGCGTTGTTAAATTATTGTGGTGCAGCAATTTTAATGCCATATAAATTATTTCATTCGGAGTGTAAAAAACTGAAATATGATTTAGAACTTCTTCAAAATACTTTTGCTACTTCATTTGAACAAGTCGCTCATAGAGTAACATGCCTTCAAGATCCAAAACTTCCTGGTATTCCATTTCACTTTTTAAGAGTCGATATGGCAGGAAATATCTCGAAAAGATTTTCTTTATCTGGTATTGACATTCCAAGATATGGAGGAGCTTGCCCGAGGTGGAATGTTTATTCTGCATTCACAAGACCTGGAGTTATTCAGGCAGCTGTAAGTAAAATGAATAATGGGGAAAAATATGTTTGTATTGCAAGAACTGTTGAAAAAGGTATTGGCCGGTTTGGTCAGACTAAAAGTGTTTTGTCTATAGGTCTCGGTTGTGAAGCCAAATATGCTAAAGACTTTGTATATACAGAAAATGTAAATATTAATGATAAGTCTACTGAAATTCCGATTGGAGTTTCTTGCAGAACATGTGACAGATTAGATTGTTCACAAAGGGCATTTCCACCTTTACATAAAAAGTTTGATGTGGATTTAAATTCAAGAGGAGTATCAGTTTATGTCAATGATAATAATTCATAGATCATGATAAAATATATTTTGCCCGCTATAATTATTTTTTTAATAGTACTATTTTGGGAAAAAATAACAGATGTTGCACAAAAAAAATTTAAGATTAAGCTCAATTACTTGGTTGTTAGTTCGATTTTAACGCTTCTTGCAATAATCCTATTGCTTTTAAATTACTAGGATTTTTGTGAGTATTGATATTTCAAACTGTAAATTTGAAGAGTCTGATGGTGTATTCACCTTTAAAAATGATAATACTACACTGGGTTTTGTCAGATTTAATAAAAATGGAGAAGTGGAATACATTTTTGTTAATCCAATTTTTAGAAAGCAAGGATTGGCTACAAAATTACTTAAATTAGTAAAACAAAAAACAGGAAAAGAAATAATTCTTCAAGAGCCAATTAGTCCTTTAGGGTTAAAATTATTAAATTCATTGAATAAATGGAAATAAATATATTATTTTTTTTTACAGTTATACCTGCGATTGTTTTGTATGGAATAGCAAAATCAGGATTAGGTGGTTCTATGACACTTATTTCAATTCCATTAATGACAATTGTGATGCCATTAAACCAAGCTTTAGGTGTAATTCTACCTATACTAATATTTTCTGATTTTATTGTTACATATAAGTATAGAAAAGAATTTGAATTAGAAACATTAAAAGTAATGGTCCCATTCGCAGCATTAGGAATTATAATTGGATCTTTTACTTTCTCGTATTTTTCAGAAGAATTATTAAAATTTATTATTGGTTTAATGGGTTTTGTTTTTGCAGGGCATTATTTTATATTTAAAAAATATAAAGACGCCAAATCAAAAAAAAATTTTACTAAAGGAGGAATTTGTTCAACTATAGCTGGATTTACAAGTTTCTGTGTTCATGCAGGTGGAACTCCAGTGAGTATTTATTTGCTACCCTTGAGAATGAAAAAAGAGATTTATATTGGAACAAGAATAATTTTTTTTACTTTTTTAAACTTAATTAAACTTCCATTTTACGTAAATTTATCAATGACCAATATAAATACCCTTAAACAATCAATAATATTATTTCCCATTGCTTTATCTGGAATATTAATTGGATATAAATTAATAAAAATTATTAACGAGAAACTTTTTTATAATATTATTTACACGTTAATATTTCTATCAAGCTCTAAATTAATTTTTAATTTTTTGAGTCTTTAGATTTTAAACCAAATATTTTACTGTGTCTTAAACGCATCACAACAATTGCGATTGCTATTAGAAGTATCGCACCAGACTCATAAACTAAAGCTGAAGGATCCATTTCCTTACCTTGAAGAATAATAAATCTAGATAATGCAGTTATAGCAATTAACAAAGGTAATGTGATACTAATAGATTGCTGTTCCCAAAAAACTCTTACCATTGCCATTACCTCAAGATAAAGAAACATTAAAAGAAGATCTGCTAATGTAACAGTTCTTAACTGATACATATTATATATTTCTATAAACACAGCCACAACTGTGCTAATTAGAATGATTATAAGTAAACCAAGTTGTAAATTTTTGATAAAATCCTTCATAATTAATTTTTCTTTTTTGTAAATGGCAACCACTTTTCAGCAGGAGTTTTGTCTGGCCCGTCATATTCAATGTCGTATGAATTTGATGAGTTTAAAACTTCAATTCCTTTTGAAAAAACAAACATAAAAACAACCACAAAAAATATAGACATTATTTTAAAAGGATCAAAGTTTTTAGTTTTAAAAACACTTGCAGATTTCTCCTCCGCTCTGTGAAATTGTTTAAAAGTCATGTATACCGCAAAAATTAATCCAATATGAGCAATGTAGAGACCCGCCCAACCAAATACGAATGTTGTATACGAAAAAACATATAAGCTAAAAACTGTTGTCCAAATAAAACTTAGTACTAATAAAATTTGTAATCTAACTGATTTTGGTAGAGCCCTTAAATCATTTTTACTATCATCAAAGAGAATGTTTGCGCTTTCTCTCATCCAATTTTTGAATCCGTCCATTTTAATATAGTATCAAACTTATAACTGATTGGTATATTTAAATAAATTAATATAAAAATCCTTACCTGTGCACAATTGTCATAGCTTACATGATTTCAAAAAAATAGCTTTGTAAATTAAATAGATCTAAAGTGATTTGATGGTATTAAATAAAATTAAAAATTTTAAACCTAGAGTAAAAGCTAGAATTAGAAAAAATCGTCAAATTATCAACAAAAATTTGGGTAACTTTTTTGATTGGATTAAAGGCGCTAAACTAGTTGAGCTTAATGAGTGTGATACGAATGAGGACCCTATTAGGCCTCAATTAGATAATAAATTTAGAACTAGTTATGGTAGAAAAATTTTTGGAGTAGAATATCAAGGAGAAATTCACGCAGTAATGTGTTTTGCATATACCAATAAAATACCAAAGTCAGTTGAGGAATTAGATAAACTTAGTCATGATGCATTTTTACAAAGCACAATGAGAGATCAAAAAGTTGGTCAAATTGCAATTGCCTACACAGTTTGGTCTAAGAAAAAAGGTGGAGGAAAATTAATTGTAAAAGAAGTTTTTAAAAAAATTAAAAAATCAAATCATTTAAATAGACTTGTTACTTTATCTCCTATTACTGAAATGGCTACTAAGTTTCATTCTAAAAATGGAGCTAAACTTTTACAAGTTAATGAAGACACTCAAAATTTTGAATACAAAGTTTTAAAATAAATATATATATTTATTTATGAAAATTCTTGAATTAGTTTTTTTTAGGTATCATGAAAAAAAAATATAAAGCGATGCTCCTCTCCTGTATAGATCCAAGGTTTCAGCCTAAGATTTTTAATTATTTAAAAAAAAAAAAATCTAAGTGGAAGATATAGTGCTTTTACAATTGCTGGTTCAGCTGTTGGTGTAACCCATGTAAAATTTAAAAAATGGCATAATGTTTTTTTTGAAAACCTTTCAACCTCAATACAACTACACAAGATAAATAAACTAATAGTTATTAATCATCAAGATTGTGGTGCAGCAAAAATTATAAATTCAAATAAAAAATTTAATGATAAAATCGAGAAAAAAATTCATCAAAATTCGTTTATAAAGTTAAAGAGAATTTTAGATAAAAAATTTCCAAAATTATATTCTGAATTCTATCTGATGACCTTAAACGGTTATATTAAAAAAATTAATGCTAAAAATTTTTAATTTAATATTTATCATATTAATTTATAATAGTTATTTAATGGCTATGGAAAAAAAACCTTATCATCATTTATCAGATGGGAGCTTTAGAAATCCTGAAGGTTCACCCGAACGAGACTCAAACGTAAAATGGTCTTATAAAATTTTTAATCAAGAAAAAAAAAAACTTGATATGACAGTTCCAAGAGAACATGTTGTATCAAAAGAAAAAGTTTTATTCGACTTAAATAAATATAAAAATGATGATTACGTAGCCTGGATAGGTCACGCTACATTTTTGATTAAACTTGGTGAAACTACAATAATCACTGATCCAGTTTTTTCCAAAAATGCTGGCCCTTTAATATTTGGTCCAAAAAGATTTACTGAACCAGCATTGAGTTTAAAAGAAATTCCAAAAATAGATTTATTTTTATTAACTCATAATCATTATGATCATCTTGATACTTCCACTGTCAGAAAATTTCCTTTTAAAGATGCTAAAGTATTGCTTCCATTAAAACTAAATAAATATTTTACAAAATACCGAGATGTGAACGAAATGGACTGGTATGATGAAATTAAAATAAATGATAATTTAAAAGTTACTTTTCTACCAGCAGTTCATTGGTCTAAACGAAGTTTAACTGATACAAACAAAACTTTATGGGGCAATTTTTTAATTGAATATAATGAAAAAAAAATTTTGTTTGCATGTGATACTGGGATTGGAAATATTTACAAAGATATCGGACAAAAGTATGGTCCTATTGACCTTACATTTATAAATATTGGTGCCTACAACTTTTATCCTATAATGCCTTACAAAGATAAATCGGTTTATCACACAAATCCTGAGGAAGCACTTGAGATTGCAAAAAATTTAAAAAGTAAAAAAGTGATTGGAATGCATTGGGGAACTTTTGTTCTCTCCTTAGAGCCAATTATGGAGCCTCCTATAAGATTTAAAGCTAGTGCAGAAAAATATGGTTTTAAAAAGGAAGATGCTTTGATTTTTAAAATTGGTCAGATTTCTTCTTTAAAAGATATTATTAATTAATTTAATGAGAATAATATACATTCCGGTAACCAAAAAAATTAAAGAAAAAAATTTCATTAATTATTTTAAATGTTTTCTCTATGATATCTTTATAATATTAAAAAATTTTTCTTTTAAAAAAAAAGTAACAAAAAACACCTCAGGATATATTGATGCCGCTATACATTCTAATTCTTTCGTTTTAGAATTACCATATAATTATTGTATAATTTTTTCTAAAATTTTAAATTCTTCATTTGATGCTGTTTTTATTAATTGGAAATTTACAAATTACAGGAGTGACAAAGAAGATATAGAAAAAAAACTTTTAAAGTTATCAAAAAAATTTAAGATTAAGAAAGTGATTGTTGATACAACTGATAAAAGTATAAATATTATAAATGATGAAATATTAAACAAATTTGACCATGTAATTAAAAGAGAAAAAAATAAAGAATTATCTAATTCAAAATATCTGACAACAATACTTCCTTGTAGGTTAATAGATTATAAGATCTCAAAAAAAATTGAAAATATTAATTGGACTAAAATTGGCAACTCAATACCAAATAATAATCCGACATATGATATTTTCTTTTCTGGACAAAAAACTTCTCAATATAGAGAAAAATTAATTAATTTTTTACTAAATAAGGATTACAATTTTTTTGGAGGTACTGAAAATAAAAAAATTCCATTTAATCAATATTTATCCGCTATATATGATTCATCTATAAATTTAGCATTAGAAGGTAAAGGCGAATTTACTTTTAGACACTTGGAGATACTTGCAAATTGTTCATTTATGATTTGTCAAAATTCAATTAACAATTTGGAATTACCATTTAAATTAATTGATGGAAAACATTTTGTATCTTTTAAAAATGAAGAAGATCTCACAGAAAAAATAAATTTCTATCTTAAAAATGATAAATTAAGGAAAGAAATTGCATTAAATGGTCGAAAGGTTTTAGAAGAAAATTATTCACCAAAAAAACATGGTGAGTTCTTATTTAGTAAAATTTTTCAAAATAATGTTTAAAATGTTAAAATTGTACAATCTTAAATATAAATTACACAAATTAATGGTATTAGTTAAATATCTATCTCTAATTTTTTTCCTGTCTTATACAAATCCTTTAAATGCCGAAGATAGAATTAAACAATTAAACAGATTATTTATTGAACTAAAGGGAAATGATTCAAATTTAGTTTATATGACAGAACAGAAAATATGGGAAATTTGGAGCACCCATCCTACAGATCAGTTTTTAACCAATCGTTTAGCTGAAGGATCAAGGTTAGTACAGAACAAACAATTATTGAATGCAATAAAAATTTTCGATGAAGTTATAGAACTAGATCCTAACTGGGCTGAGGCATGGAATAAAAGAGCTACAGTATTATATATTCTAGGAAATTATGAGGCCTCTCAGAAAGATATTGATAAAGTTTTGAGCTTAGAGAAAAGACATTTTGGTGCTTTAGCTGGACAGGGTTTAGTAAATATTAAATTAGAAAATTATGAAAAGGCAATTAAAAGCTATGAAAAAGCACAAGAAATATACCCATCTATGCAATCTCCAAAAAAAATGATTAAGCAAATAGAAGAATTAATTAAACAACAGTTAATTTAACAGTCCAAGGTATTTTCTCTCTCCCAATCAGTAACAGGTTGAGTTTTATCAAGGCTGAAATTTTTATTAAATTCTCTAAGCTCTGAGCTTCGTAACTTAATATAACTGCTAATTACATCTTTTCCAAAAGCTTCATTCATATCATTATTATTTTTAAGTTGTTTTAAAGATTGATTAAGTTCATCTGGTAATTTAGGAAGATCTGGATATTTTGCAAAATCTTCATACATGTTACAGTCCAAAGGTTTACCTGGATCTATATTATCTTTTAAACCATGCAAGCCAGCCGCAAGAACACTTGCTTGTAATAAATAAGGATTTACAGATCCGTCCATTAATCTCAATTCAAACCTTCCAGGCTCAGGAATTCTAATCATATGTGTCCTATTGTTACCAGTATATGAAATACTACTTGGCGACCAAGAAGCACCAGATTTTGTTGGTGGAGCGTTTATTCGTCTATAACTATTTATTGTTGGATTAAAAAATGCTGACAATGATGAAGCATTTTTGATTACTCCGCCTAAAAAATTATAAGCCATTTTACTTAAACCAAGCCTATCAGATTTATCATAGAACATATTTTTATTACCTTTCCAAACTGAAATATGAGCATGACATCCATTACCAGTTAAATTTTCAAAAGGCTTAGGCATAAATGTTGCTCTCAACCCATGTTTTTCAGAAATTGTTTTTACCATAAACTTAAAAAAAGTATGTCTATCTGCCGTTTTTAAACATTCAGAATAATCCCAATTCATTTCGAATTGTCCATTTGCATCTTCATGATCATTTTGATAGGGACCCCATCCCATCTCAATCATGTTGTCGCAAATTTCCTTAATTAAATCATATCTTCTCATTAATGCAGATTGATCATAACAAGGTTTAGATTG
>MDSZ01120178.1_pt1 | contig 15139 bp, 18 predicted proteins | sample 811201 | NCBI WGS metagenome assembly MDSZ01 (sample SAMN05326647, study PRJNA326480) | marine metagenome | isolation source: seawater | place: Indian Ocean: North | collected 2010
AAATATAAGTTGTCAAGGTTCACCATTAACACCATATATCTTTGATGACAGATGTAGTTTTGAAGACGCTGGTGAAGCATTATTAGAGTGGTATAAAGTAGGACCTGAAGAAAGAGATCGATGTGGTGAAATTGGAAGGCAATGGGTTAACGGTGATAATTCTATGATGAGTGCAAATAAAATGGGTGATTTGATGATGAAAAATATTGATACTTGTCTTAATAATTTTAAACCGAGAGAAAAATATACAATGGAGGTAGTGTAATGAAAAAAATGGTTATATGTGCACCTGTTACATCAAGAAGTGGTTATGGTGATCATGCACGAGATTTAACTTTGGGATTATTGCAGAATGAAAATTTTTCAATTCAAATAATAGATGTTCCATGGGGTTCAACACCAAGAACAGCTTTGAAAGAAAATACAGAAAATAATAAAAAACTTTTAAAACATATAGTTGGTCCTGATAATCAACTTACTCCTACACAACCTGATGTATATGTTGACATAAGAATACCAAATGAGTTTCAAACTCCTGGTAAATTTAATGTAGGAATAACTGCGGGTATAGAAACAAATGCAGTATCACAAAACTGGTTGGAGTGTTGTAACAAAATGGATTTAGTAATAGTACCTTCAGAACATTCAAAAACTGGATTTGTTAATTCTAAATGGGATAAACTACAACAAACGCCTGATGGACAACAACAGAAAGTTGGTGAATTAAAATTAGAAAAACCAATTGAGGTTTTATTTGAAGGTGCTGATGAAGATATTTATAAACCACTATCTAAAGATGAAATAGATTCGGAATTTTTTGATTGGTTAAATGATGTAGTTCCAGAAAAGTTTGCATTTTTACATGTGGGTTTATGGGGAACTGAAGTTCCAATTGGAGAAGATAGGAAAAATATAGGTAAATTAGTCAAGGTTTTTTGTGAATCATTTGCAAATAAAAAAAGACAACCAGCATTGATACTTAAATCAAATGGTGCTGGATTTTCAATACTTGATAGAGAGAGATGCCTAAAACAAATCAAAAATATAAAAAAAGGTTTTCCTAATGAGTGGAAATTACCTAATATTTATTTATTACATGGTGATTTATCACCAAAAGAAATGAATTATCTTTACAATCATCCAAAAGTAAAATCTATGGTTTCACTAACACATGGTGAGGGATTTGGAAGACCCTTACTTGAAGCTTCAGTAACCGACTTACCAGTTATAACTACAGGTTGGAGTGGGCAATTAGACTTTTTAAATGTAGACGAATCTTTACTTTTAGGTGGACATATGGTACAAATACCAAAATCAGCTCATTGGGAAAATATAATGATTCCAGAATCTTCTTGGTTAGAAGTTGATGAGTCACATGCTTACAATGCATTGAATCAAGTTTTTTTAGATTATGATTCACATAAAGTCAAAGCTAAAAAATTAGGAAAGAAAAACAGAGAAAAATTTACAATAGCCAAAATGAATGAAAAGTTAAATTCAATGATTAATGAATACACATCAGGTATGGCAACTGAAGTTAAATTAAATTTACCAAAGTTACAATTTAAAAAGGAGATTGCATAGTATGACTAAAGATATTGTTAGTAATTGTTTATTGTGTGGGGAACATGGATTACATGTAATTGGTGAAGGTGAAGAACAAATGCATCAATGTTTGAATTGTGGTTATATGTCAAATGAACAATTAAATGGTAAAATAGATAATGATTTTTTTAAACAGATGGGTGAAACAATTAAAAAATGGGCTAAATATACAGATGATAGAATATGGATACCTGTACAATTAACTTTACCTATTGGTGCTTTATATCCTGTTGATATCAAGGGTGATATGAAATGGGCTTTTGTTAAAATAATTGATATACCAGAAGACGAACAATTAAAAACTGATGAAAATATGTTAAAAGATGAACAACAACTTTATAACAAAAAGTTTGATGAAGATAATCCAGAAATATATGATACATTTATAGAGGGTTTTTCCACTCTGAATAATTTGTTAAAAGAAATATCTAAAGAATCTGATGGCTAGACAGAGGAAAGTAAATCACCATCGTAGGATTAAAAATTGGACTGGGTATATCAGTAAATCTAATATTAAACCAGGTAGAATTTATGAATTTGGTTACTCTGGTAAAAAAGTATATGATACCAGACCTATGGTATTTATTTTAGATATATCAGGTAAAAATATTAAAGGAATAAACATTAACTATTTAACCTATTATAGAACTGATCAGTTGTTACAAGAAAGAAAAAAGTGGAAAGATATTCCAACGCTTAGGCTCAGTAGAAAATTTCAATGGTATGAGTTATATGATGAAGCTATTAGAACATATTCTAAATCAAATATAAAATCGGTTAGACAAATTGGGTATGATTACAGAACAGAGGATGAGATATAAATAATATGAAAATAAGTTATAGTATGCTAACTCATAATGAAGGTGATTCTCTGTTAAAATTACTTGAGTTTTTAGTTGAACATAAAGATGAAGAAGACGAGATAGTAATACTCGATGATTATTCTGATGATGAAAAGACAAAAGAAATACTTGATACAATGTGTTCAATTCACGAAATAAAATTTGAACAGAGAAATTTATTAAAAGATTTTGCTGGACAAAAGAATCATTTAAAAAATATGTGTACGGGTGATTATATTTTTAATTTAGATGCTGATGAATTACCAAATAAATGGTTAATGAAAAACATAAAATCTATTTTAGAAGCAAATCCAACAATAGATTTGTATTGGGTGCCACGCGTTAACACTGTAGAAGGACTAACGGATAATCATGTCAAAGCTTGGGGTTGGAAGGTAAACGAAAAAGGTTGGGTAAACTGGCCAGATTATCAAGGTAGAATCTGGAGAAATAGACCAAATATTATTTGGAAAAATGCAGTACATGAAATATTAAAGGGTTATAAAGAACACACTTATCTTCCAATGGAAGAACAATTTTGTTTTTATCATCCAAAAGATATAGACAGACAGGAGAAACAGAATGAGTTCTACGAAAAAATATAATGATAAATATTTTGAAGAAATAAAAAAGAATAGATTACAGACAAAAGAAAATCTAATAAAACAAAATGAATGGTATTATTCAGACGAAGTCGAAGTAGAGGTTGGTGATTGGTTTGTTAATTATTATAAATGGCAACATCCATCACATGAGAAAATGGTGTCAAGTGATATTTTTACTGTTTATGAATTTGATGATGTTGAAAAAAAAATAGCTATAGATTCAATTGTTCTTGATATTGGAGCTGGTGCGGGTTATCATTCGGTAGCTTATAGTTTATATGCTGATAAAGTTATAGCTATTGAACCTAATTATGCAGCATTTGATGTTTTGAGGGAAAATTATAAATTGAATGAAAAGATAGTCGCTTATAATGTAGGTTGTGCAGTTGAAGATAAAAAAGAAACATTTTGGTATCGAGATGAAACATTATACAGAAAAGGAAATTCTGATTCTTCGGATGTTTATTTAGTTAACTTAAATAATTTTCTTAATGAGTTGCATAAGGAAGATATTGATAAAATAAAATGTATACGAATTGGGTTCGATGATGATGAAAATGTAGTTTTATCTACATTAAGTGACATCATAGAAAAAAATAATCCTGTTATAATCAAAAAGGGAGAAGAATCAAGGTATGCAACAATATCATAATATATTAAATACATTAAAATCTTATAGAAAAGATTTAACAGAAACTTTAAAAGAAAATAAATTATTTTTTGATACTGATGAAATAAATTTATCGGTGGATAATCATAAAATAAATTATCATAGGTGGTTACATCCAAATCAAGGTGATTGGGAATTAGAGTGGTTATTTAATGATTATAAATTAAGTTGTATAAAAAAACTGATAAGAGACGATTCAGTTGTTATTGACATTGGAGCTCACACAGGAAATTATAGTGTAGCTTATAGTTTATTTGCAAATAAAGTTATATCATTTGAACCAAATCCTGTTACATTTAATGTATTAGAGAAAAATTCAAAACTGAATACTAATATAATACCTTATAATGTTGGATGTTCAATTAAGGACAAACAAGCTTCATTTAACTATTCTGATCCAGGACTTAATAATGGTGGGATGGATATGGGATTGATGAGTGAATCACATCAACATAAAATTGATGTTTATTGTGTTAATATTAACAATTTCTTAAAACAATTTCATTTGAATGATTATAACAATATAAGTTTTATAAAAATTGATTGTGAAGGACATGATAAAGAAATTTTACCAACATTAAAAGAAATTATACAAAAAAATAAACCAATAATTGAAACTGAAATATTCGATGGGTTTACATTAGGACAAAAACAAGAGTTAGTCAATGTCATACACTCTCTTGATTATGATTGTTATAATTTCACATCAGCTAAAGATGACATCGATTTGTTGGGTGAAAAAATAACGATTGAGAGTATAAAAGAAATGCAAACTAGGAATAAAGGTGGACATAATTTAATATGTTTTCCTAAAGAAAGATAAGTGAAAGTATTTGTATTTGCATCATGTCAGAAAACATTTAATTATTTACGTAATGTACATGATGCATTAAAAAGTAGTGGTCATCAATCTTTCTTTTTCCATACTCTTAATAATGATACTACTGGTCCACCATATGGATATGATGCATGGGTACATGATGGATATGTACCTGAAGAAGGTGCACCAGTTTCTGAATCTTTGGGGATTCATTTACCATTTATACCTGATTATTTAATAGTTGCAAGGGATAGATGGAATCCTGAATTAACAGTTATTCAAGAGTTTAAAGCTAAATGGAACACTAAAGTAGGATTGGTTGAAATAAATACAAATTTATATACCGCTATCGAAATACAGATGGAAATGTTATCTCGTAAAAAACAAGGTAACGAATTTATAGATATTAATTTTGACCATAGTGAACACTCATTAAATATGAAGAAAAAACATATTGAATGGGATGGTTGGGATAAAAGTGTGATTGTTGGAAATCCTTATTGGGATAAATTTGAAGAATCTAAATTACGAGATGTTGCAGTAGAAGCATACAAAGTAGATAAAAACAAAACACAAATATTAATTTTTAGTGAATGTAATGTAACAAGACCAGAATTTCTACAGAATATACAATATTTTGCTAGAAATTTAAATAGAGATAAGTATCAATTATATTTTAAACCATATCCAGCAGAACCTTGGCATCATCTTTTTCAACATCAATATAAAAAAAATGAAGATGGTAGTATAGACTTTTTTTTAAAAGATTTATTTGATGGTATAATTTATCAACAAATTGATTTAATTCCAATGATGAATTTGTGTGAGTATCATATTGCTAATATAAGTTCTGTAAACTATGGTTCAGTTTTAATGGGTAAACAATTAGTTTCAATGGATAATGTTACAAACTTTCTGAATAAGTGTACAGATTTAGATATATTTAAATCTAATCTTGAAGGTGTGGGTGAAAGTTGGAAATCTAATTTTTGGATGAGAGTCCATGAATTAAAAGATGAAAAAGAATTTGAAAATATGGTTACTGATAATTTAGAAGATTATAAAAATATTAATAACAAATTTAAAAAAGATTTATTTGAATATGCACATCATTTTGATGTTTTTGGAAATTTTTTAAATAAAAATAAAAAGGAATCCAAATCTTTGTTAAAATATTACGATGATTTTGGTGATGGCAATTCTGCAAAAAGAATAGTTGAGAATTTAGAAAAAATAGCTTGACATATACAGTATTTTTGTTGTATATTTATATTAATAAACTTAAAAGGAATTTTGCAATATGATAGATAATTTTTACTTAAATAAAACAATCCTCATAACAGGTGCCACAGGTTCTTTAGGAAAGGCACTAATTAAAAAGTTAAAAGAGTATAATTGTAAAATAATATGTTATAGTAGAGATGAAGGAAAACAGGCATTATCATTTGGAAATGATACAAGTGTAATAAGAGTAATTGGTGATGTAAGAGATTATAAGAAACTTGATGTTACAATGAAACGACATAAACCTGATTATGTTATTCATACAGGTGCATTAAAAAGAATTGATGATATGGAGTTTTATCCAGATGAATGTGTTAAGACTAATATCAGAGGTTCAGAGAATGTTGCAATAGCATCAGAACAAAATAATATTAAAAAATGTATATTAATATCAACAGATAAAGCTTGTTTACCTATAAATGTGTATGGTTCAAGTAAATTTATTGCTGAAAGGATATTTACTAACTATGATTATAACTCAAATTCAACAATATTTTCATCTGTGAGATATGGAAATGTAATTGCCAGTAGAGGTTCATTTATTCCTTTATGGATGGATTTATTATCAAATAATGAAAAAATAACAGTGACATCTTTGGAATGTACAAGATTTTTATTTACATTAGGTGATGCTGTAGATACAGTTTTAAATTCACTATATTTTTCACAGGGTGGTGAAGTATTTATTCCTAAAATTAATTCATTTAAAATAAAAAATGTTATTGAATCAATAAAAAGAATTTGTGAATTAGATTCAATCGAGTATGATGTAACTGGAATGAGACCTGGTGAGAAACTACATGAAGATATGTTATGTAAAACTGAACTTGGTTTTACAATGCAACCATCTGACAAATTATTATCTGTTTTGCCACAATATACTAATAAAGAACACAAGTATGATAAAAGATATGATGGATTAGAATTTAATTCTTCATTACATAATAATGACAATGTTGAAGATTTAGTTGAGTTAATCAAAAGAGGATTAATTGATGCTAAAGATGATTAAATCATTTGAACCTACACTAACAACAAAAGATGCTTATAAAATATATCAACTAATACTATCAGGTGATATAGGATTTGGTAGTAATGTAAAAGAGTTTGAAGACAAGTTTTCTGAATATTCAAATAAGAAATATAATATTGGATTAAACTCTGCATCAGCTGCAGCATATTGTTTATTTTCATATCTGTATGATAAACATGGTAGTTGTAATGTATACACACCTTCATTAGGGTTTACATCAGTTTCGTGGGCAGCAGAGAAAAATGGTCATCGTGTTATTTTCGTTGATGTTGATGATAACTTATTATTTGATTTTGATTCTTATAAAAGTTTACGGAAAGATCCTTATATAAGAAAAAATGAAAGTGGTAAAACAATATTAATGCCTGTGTTGTATGGTGGAGTAAGTAACATACCAAACTTTAATGAACAAGTTACTGATGAAATAGTCGTAGTTGATTCAGCACACTGTATTCAACCAACAATAGAATCTGATTTTATATTCTTTTCATTTCATCCAATCAAACCTTTAGCTATGAGCTGTGGTGGTTTACTTGCAACTGATGGACCAATAGCTGATGAATACATTCGTAGTTACAGAAACTTTGGGAGGGAGAATGTTGGTGATACATACGATATAGTAAATCCTGGTTTTAATTTCTATATGAATAATTTAAATGCAACATTAGGTTTATCACAATTGGATACTTGTTTTAAAAATATTGAAAAAAGAAAATATAACTTGGAATATTTGCAGAAAAGTATTACATTAGATATAGGACGTTTCACAGAACATGATGAAAAATCATCATATTATTTGGGAACACTTATTTTAAATGAGAGAGGTTCAGAAGATTTGAGACATAAATTAATTAATAAAGGATGTTCAGCATCATTTCATTATCCATATTTACATCTCTCTCAATATTATAATTCTAATATACCATTGGGTAATTTAGAAGATTTAGATGATAGAATAATAAATTTACCCATACATCAAAATTTAACAGAAGAGAATTTGCAATGGTTGATAAAGATTATAACAAAATAGAGAATATTAGATTAAAAAGTAATAAGAATACTATGGATATTCTTCGTTTGGCATTTAAGTTTTATCCAAATGAATCTAGGGAGATAATGATTAAAGTTAATAAGTGGGATGGAAAGATTTCAAAACTTTTAAATGAGTTTACCCTTCGTGACAGACGAAATGATGATTTGATATTGAATGATTTGGAAAGGTTAAGGGCTGAAAATAATAGTAATTGGATGGAGTTGTATAAACTAGCAGATTCAGGTTCTTCTGAAGAATATCAATCATTAAATAAAAAATCAAAACAATACGACAAGGATATTTCTGAACTATGAGTGCTTTTATAATAGCTGAAATAGGTGTTAATCATAATGGTGATTTGGATATAGCAAAAGAAATGATATATCAAGCAAAGTTATGTGGATGTGACGCAGTTAAATTTCAAACATTTGTTGCTGAAGATTTTGTATCTGATAAAAATGCAACTTATACATATAAATCACAAGGTAAGGAAATTACAGAATCACAAATTGAAATGTTTAAAAGGTATGAGTTTACAAAAGAAGAGTGGATAGAAATTTTTGATTATTGTGATGAGGTTGGTATAATTGGATTTACCACACCACAAAATAAAAGTGATTTGGATTTTATAATGAGTATAACTGATTTGAAATTAATAAAAGTTGGTTCTGATGATTTAACTAATATACCTTTATTGGAATATTATGGATCAAAGAATATTCCTATGATTATATCTACTGGTATGTCATATCAAAAAGAAATAGCTCATGCTATTTTAACTATTAAACATGCTGGTTGTAAAAACTTAACAGTTTTACATTGTGTTTCATCATATCCAACATTAGAAAAAGATGTTAATATGAATAAAATGTTATCAATAAAGAATGAATTTGATATTAATATAGGATTTTCAGATCATACCATAGATCATTTTTCTTCTGTTATGGCAGTGTCTATGGGTGCTAAAGTGATTGAAAAACATTTTACTTTAGATAGAGATATGTCTGGTCCTGATCATTGGTTTTCATCAGATCCTAAAGAGATGAAAATATTAGTTGATAATATAAGAAAGGCTGAAACTATATTGGGAAGTGGTGAATTGAAACCAACTGAAGATGAATTAAAAATGAGAAAAATATGTAGAAGGAGTATCGTTGCTGGTACAGATTTAATTGATGGGATGTCTTTGACTATTGATGATTTAGATTTTAAACGACCAGGTGAAGGGTTACCACCAAGTGATGTTGAAAAATTAGTAGGTAAGAAAGTAAATAAAAATATAAAAAGAAATCAAATGATAAAATTAGAGGATATAGAAGTTTGAATATTTTATTTTTAGGAGATTGTGAAAATCAAATTGTACATTTCTTGAATGAAGAAAATGATGTTTCTGTTTGGGATGCCAAAGTTAATTCTGAATTTGTAAGTCAATTTGATTATGTGATAAGTTATGGTTACACTCATATTATTGAAAAAGATATAATAGATATGAGTAAAAATGGAATAATTAATTTACATATATCTTATCTACCATGGAACAGAGGTAGTTCACCAAATATATGGAGTTTTATTGATGACACAAAAAAAGGTGTGACTATACATTATATAGATGAAGGCATAGATACTGGTGACATAATAATACAAAAAGAATTATATTTTGATGAAGATAAAGAAACATTAAAAACAAGTTATAATAAATTGAAAGATGAAATAGAAAAGTTGTTTATAAATAATTGGGATAATATTATTAATAAAAATTTTGACATTAAGAAACAGAACAAAAATGATGGTAGTGTTCATTATGATAAAGATACTGATAGTATTATGAATAGAATTGATTTTGACTTACCAATAAATGAGTTGAGAATATGATATTAACAGCACATCAACCAGCATATTTACCATGGTTAGGATTATTTGATAAAATAAATAAAGCAGATTGTTTTATAATAATGGATAGTGTTCAATTTGAAAAGAATAGTTTTATCAATAGAAATAAAATAAAAACACCACAAGGAGAAACCATACTTACTATTCCTGTATTAAGTAAAGGTCATATGAATAAAACAATTCTTGATATGAAAATAAATAATACAGTTAAATGGAGAAAGAAACATTGGATGTCTATATATCTAAATTATAAGAATACTAAATATTTTTCCACGTTTTCTGACTTTTTTCATGATATGTATAATAAAGAATGGTTTTATCTTAATGATATATTAGAGTATCAATTGGAGTTTCTTTTGAATACTCTAAAAATAAATACAAAAGTTATGAATCTTTCAAATTTAAATATAAAATCAAAGAAAAACGATTTAATTATTGAAATGTGTAAATTGACAAATTCAAATAAATTCATATTTGGAAAGTTGGGTGCTGAATATGTTGATTTGGATTTATTTAGTATGAATGATATAGATAGTGAATATCAAGATTATAAACACCCGACATACACTCAAGTTGGTAATGATTTTTTAAGTAATTTATCAGTAATTGATTTATTATTCAATGAAGGACCTGATAAATCTTTAGATATAATAATGGGAAATGAAAATGGGTAATGTATTAGTTTTATCTGCTCATCCAGATGATGAAACATTAGGTTGTGGGGCAACAATATCAAGACTTTCTTCTGAAGGATATGATGTTCATTTATTAACATTTACAGATGGTGTTGGTGCTCGTAGTATTAAAAGATTTGGTAATAGAAATGATAAATTAGAATCAGTTAAAAATATTTTGGGTTTAAAATCTTATAAATCAGGTAATTTTCCAGATAACAAAATGGATTCAATACCATTGTTGGATGTTTGTAAATTTATTGAGAATAATGTTGATTATGATCCTGATATAATATTTACACATCATTCTGGTTGTTTAAATGTAGATCATAGAGTAGTTTATGAGGCAACACTTACAGCATTTAGACCACAATTTGGTAAAAATACTAAAATATATTCTTACTATGTGCCATCATCTACGGATTATAATCCAACAAATAATTTTATTGGAAATGTGTACTATAATGTTGTAGATTATAAAGATATAAAATTAGAATGTTTAAAAAAATGTTATGATGAAGAAATGAGAGATTATCCTCATACAAGAAGTTATGAGAATATAGAGAATCTTATGAAAGTGTGGGGTTCTGAAGTAGGATTGAAGTATGCTGAGAAATTTGAATTAATTAGGGAGATAATATGAAAAATATATTCATTATCGCTGAGATAGGAGTTACTTGTAATTATGATTTATCAATAACTGAAAAGTTGATTAAGTCAGCAAAAGATTCAGGTGCAGATGCTGTTAAGTTTGTATTTCATTTTCCAGATGAACTAATGAGTGATAAGGAAGTATTATATACATATAAAACATTGAACGGTGAAGTTACTGAAAATATGTATGATATGTTTGAGAGTTTAACATTTACATTAGATGAATGGCATAAAGTAAAACGGATGTGTATTGATAATGATATTGAATTATTTTCAAGTGTTGATGGAAAAACATCTGTAAAGTGGGGTGAGGAATTAGGATTTAATTATTATAAAGTTGGTACATGGGATGTATCAGATGTTAATTTATTTAAAGATTTGGCCAAACTAAATAAAAAAGTTATGGTTGATATTGGTGCTTCTCCAGAAGAAGAGATAAAAGAAATGATTGATATAGTTGGTACTGAAAATATTATAATACTACATGATTATCACACAAATAAATATGATGAGATGAATATGCAGACTATTAAATACTTGAGTGATAAATATGGCATTATGATGGGATTTTCTTCACCTGATTCATATGATATTAATGACTATGTAGCTGTTGGAATGGGAATAAAATTTATAGAAAAAAGGTTGACATTGGATAGAAATTTAGAAGGACATCATCACATATTATCAAAAACTCCTGATGAATTTAAGGAGTGGGTTAAAAATATAAAAAATGCAGAAAAATCTGTTGGTAGATATGGGATATTCCCATCAGAGAATGATTTAAAAGATAGGGATAAATTTTTTAAACATCTATGTGCGGATGTAGATATTTCTAAAGGTGATGTTATAACAGAAGATATGATGGCATCAAAAAGACCAGAGACATCTGGGTTAAAACCTAACATGATGAAAGAGTTTGTTGGTAAAGTAGCAATTACAGATATAAAAAGAAATCAGGCAATAACAAAAAACGAGGTAGAGAATGTTTAATCCATTTACAAAACACCCAAGAGAAACAGTTGGAGAGACTTGGTGGGAACATTGTAGATTTTCATGTGGTATTGGGATAAGATTATTTATAACAAGTGTTTGTTTTATAATACACGGATTGTTTCCATTTGTAGAAATAAAATCAAAATATAATTTAGAAGATTCATCTGAATGGTTGTGGAATAAAAACAAAAACAGAGAAATAAAAAGGAAGAAAAATGAAAAAAGACATAAATAAAATATGTTTTATATTACAGGCTAGAGTAAATTCATCAAGACTGCCTGGAAAAATGATAAAACCATTTTCTAATTCTTCATTGATAGAAATTTCTATAGACAAAATAAAGAAATCCAAATTTCCAATTGAAAATTTATATTTGTCTATAAGAGATAAAGAATTATTAGATATTGCAGAGAAACATAATGTTAATCATTATTTTAGGAGTGAACAATCAGTTAGAAATGATGATGTAGTACCATTCACATTACCAGAAGTTTTTGAATGGTGGGATAAGTTAGATTATGATTATTATATTTTGATGAATGCATGTAATCCTTTAGTGTCAATAGATACAATAAATAAGTTTATAGATAAATTTATAAATTCAGAAGATAATGGTTTATTTTCTGTTGTTGAACATAAAAGATTTTTTTATGAAAAAGATGGAAATATATTTCAAAAATTTAATGGTTCTGAAGAGGCAAAAAGAACATTTAATACAAAATTTATAGAACCTATATATTCTGGCGGACCTTTAAGGGCTGGTAAAATGTCTGATATTGGTGATAACATTTATATGGGTGACTTTGACAAAAGTCCACCAACAATGATTGTATATCCATCTAAAGAGTATGTTGATATTGACTATCAATGGGAATTTGATGTTGCGGAAACTTTATATGAAAAGAAAATTAGCTTAGGAGAAAATATATAATGGAAAATACAAAAGTACATGATCATGAGATAAATAAGAATGGATTCTGGGAAACAGAGACAACCAGAGGACATGTATATGATAAAACTTTATCAGAATATTTAAAGAATTTTTTTATAGATAAATCAGTTTATGATTTTGGTTGTGGACCAGGAGAATACACAAAATATTTTGTTAAAAATGGTATTAAAGCTGTAGGTTATGATGGAAATCCAAACACACCAAAACTATCTGGCGGTTTATGTAAGGTTGCAGACTTAACAGAACAACATGATTTTGGTAAAAAAGATTGGGTGATGAGTCTTGAAGTCGCAGAACACATACCAAAAGAAGGTGAAAAAGCTTATATTGAAAATTTAATTAAACATTGTAATAAAGGTATTGTTTTAAGTTGGGCTTTACCAGGACAACCAGGTGATGGGCATATAAATTGCCAATCAAATGAATATGTAATTGATTTAATGAAAACACATGGATTTTTATTAGATTCTAATGTAAGTAACCAATTAAGAGAGGCTTCTACAGAATGGTGGTTTAAAAATACATTAATGTGTTTTAGAAAAATTGATAGTATGCCTAAAATAACATTCTGTATACCAAGTAAAAATAACAAAAGATATTTAGAAGCTTGTATACCTTCAATAAGAAAGAACGCTTATAGAAAAGATCACGATATAATTGTATTTGTTGATGCTGATAATGATGGAACTGTTGATTGGTTAGAATCAGTAAAGGATAAATATAATTTAAAATATATAGTTAATGATACAGATGGATTATATGGTATTGGAAAAGCATATGATAAATGTGTTGAAGAATCAGAAACAGATATTTTTATGATATTTCACGCTGACATGATGTTGGGTAAAGATGCAGATTTAGAAGCTTTTAAATATCTTGATAAAAATAAAGTAGTTTGTGCTACGAGAATAGAACCACCATTACATCCAGAAAATGGTGAAAAGATTATTAAAGATTTTGGGATGTGGCCTGAAAAAGATGTAGAAGAAGGTTGGTTAGAAGAAGAATTTGATGAATATGTGGAAAAAGCCAAAATTACTAATCAGTCTAAATTTACAAATGGATGTTTCGCACCATGGATGATGTATAAAAATGTCTTTTTAGAAATGGGAGGACATGATCCACGATTTGCATCAGCTCGTGAAGATTCAGATGTATTTAATAGATTGGTATTGAGTGGTTTTGAATTAATACAATCTTGGCAAAGTTTTGTGTATCACTTGACTGCTCGTGGTGGTCAGTTTCAACATGGTAAGTTAACACAAGATCATAAACAGAAATCAGAAGAATGGCAAAAACTTATGCAGAACTCAACAAGAGAGTTTATCAGAAAATGGGGAACTAATGTCAATCATAATAACTTACTGATGCCTTTGATAGCTCCGAAGTTTGATGTAACTTTTGTATTAAAAGATTTTACTTTTGATTTTATAAATGCACTTGAGCCTTGGTGTTCCAAACTTTATATAGATGATGACAATATTAGAAAAGCATATATAAATTCAGAAAACGATAATACCATTTGTGATTTAAATGAAAAAATACAAATTGATTCTGGAGAATACGAAGGGTCTGTCATTTTAGAATTTAGTTGTAATGATATGGATGAAGCAGGTTGGCAATTCATAATGAATTTACCTTTAATTCTAAATGATTCAGGACAAGTTGGTGAAATGGAATATGGTCAGTTTAATTTAACAATAAAAGATTTAACTGACAAAAAAGAGGAATTAATAAAATGCCATATGATTTAGAAATAGAGGATTATGATGAGGATGTATCAATAAATATGGTAAAAAAATGTATAGTTACAGGTGGTGCTGGATTCATAGGTAGCAATATTGTAGATAGACTTGTTAAAGAAGGACATGAAGTTCATATCATAGATGATTTATCTACAGGTAGTCAGTACAATGTAAATCCAAAAGCCAAATTTCATAAAATGGATATCACAGAAATGAATGTTAGAGGTTTATGTACTATGTTTGAAGACGCTGATATGGTATTTCATTTAGCAGCATTTCCAAGAGTAGAACCATCCATAAAAGAACCAATACATGCACATAATATAAATGTGAATGGA
>MDSZ01165949.1_pt1 | contig 15139 bp, 15 predicted proteins | sample 811201 | NCBI WGS metagenome assembly MDSZ01 (sample SAMN05326647, study PRJNA326480) | marine metagenome | isolation source: seawater | place: Indian Ocean: North | collected 2010
AAGCTGTTGTGGGCTCGTCTGCTATTAATATCTTTGGGCTGAGTGCAAGGGCCATAGCTATCATCGCCCGTTGCCGTTGTCCACCTGACAATTCATGTGGAAAACTATTCACTATTAAAGATGGGTCCGGCAAATTAACACTTTCAAGTAAGTCAATGGCTTTATTTCGTCTTTCTTTTGAAGACATTGAGACATGAAAACGAAAAATTTCATCTATTTGAGATCCAATAGACATTACAGGGTTTAAGGCTGTCATTGGTTCTTGAAAGATCATCGAAATTTCACTACCACGAATTTGCCTTAGACTTTCATAGTCAATTTTAACTAGATCATTACTTCCAAATATTATTTTTCCATTTTCTACACGAACATGTGGTGCAGGGAGAAGACCCATGACTGCTCTGGCTGTTAAAGATTTGCCTGAACCACTTTCACCTACAATACATACGGTTTCTCCTGCATGAAGGTCTATATTAATATTTTTAATTGCATGATTTCTATCTGATCCCTCTGGAAGTAAAATGGAAAGATTTTCAATTGAAAGTAGTTTTTCTTTCATTGTCTTTCTCTTAATCTCGGATTAAGAGCATCATTCAAACCCTCTCCCACAAGGTTTATCGCAAGTACAGTTATTAAAATTGCAATGCCTGGAAAAGTACAGACCCACCATGCTGAACGAAGCATAGTTCTTCCTGCACCAATTAAGAACCCCCAACTCATTATATTTGGATCACCCAATCCTAAAAAAGCTAGACCACTTTCTATCAAAATTGCTGTAGCAACCATTAAAGATCCAATGACGATTATAGGGCTAAGGCAGTTGGGTAGGATTTCACGCAACATAATTTTAACATCATTCATACCCAATGTATGACAAGCTTGAACAAACTCTCTATTTTTTAATGACAGAAATTCAGCCCGAACTAACCTTGCTACCCCAGGCCAAGAAACCACCGTTATAGCTATAACGATGCTTTCAATTGAAGGTTTCATTATAGCGACTAGTAAAATAGCAAATACAAATGAAGGGATGGTTTGAAAAATTTCTGTAATCCTCATAAGTAAGTCGTCAACAAACCCACCATAATATCCAGATAACGCTCCAAAGATTATACCAATAAAGACTGCCGCAAGTGTTGCAATTAGACCAATCAGTAATGAAGTTTTAGCCCCATGGGCAATACCAGATGCTACATCTCTCCCTAATGAATCGCTTCCAAGAAGAAAACCATTTAATCCTGGAGCTGAAAGAGGTTTTCCAGCAAGTCTAAAAGGATCTTCTGGGTAAATAAAGCTTGCAATGGCTGCAATAAAGATAACTATTAAAAGTATTACTAATCCTAGTACTGCAGACTTATTTCTTGAAAATCTATTCCAAAAATCTAACATATTAATTTACCTCTATTCTAGGATCTAGAAAACAGTAAATAATATCTACAATAAGGTTAACAGCTACAACTAATGTTGATGATAATAAAAATATACCAAGAAGTAAGTTTAGGTCTCTCGCGAAAAGAGACTCAAAAGCTAGCATGCCTAATCCAGGCCATGCAAAAACAGACTCAACTATAACTGAGCCTCCAATTAATGCCCCTACTTGTACTCCAGCCATTGTAACTACAGGTAAGAGAGCATTTCTTAAAACATGAACAAATGTTATTCTTCTTTCAGTAAGACCTTTTGCTCTAGCCGTAACGACGTAGTCTAAACCATATTGTTCTAACATAGAAGCTCTCATCATTCTTGTATATAGAGCAAGGTAAAAGAGAGAAAGTGTGACTGTAGGCAAAACTAGATGGTGTAAAATATCTTTGATTCGATCAAATCCTTCATGAAATGCAGCAATATTTTCCATGCCACTTGTAGGGAACCAACCAAGATAAAGAGAGAACACAACAATCATCATCAAACCAACCCAAAACAATGGAGTGGCATAAGTTATAAGCGCAAATACAGTAATTACGGCATCTTTCCAGGTATTTAATCTCATTGCTGCAAGAAGGCCAAGAAGTATCCCAAACCCGACAGCTAAAATTATGGTGCTTACCATTAAAAGAAGTGTAGGCCAAAATCTATCAATTATTAGTTGAGCTACGGGCATATCATGCCGGAACGAATAACCCAGATCAAGCATGACAACATTTTTCAAATAAACCATTAATTGCACTGGTAAAGGTTGATCAAGCCCAAATTTTTTCCTCAATTCTTCCATATATTCTGGAGTTGCAGAGCCCGCTTCACCTGCTAGAACATCTACAGCATCTCCTTCTGCCATATTGAGAAGAAAAAAGTTTAAGACTACAATTGCCAAAATAATAGGGATGCCTTGAAGTAGCCTTCTTGATACATAACGAAGGATTTTGGTTGATCTATTCATAAGAGTTCTGAAAATCTATAGTTAAAATACTCAAGTGAGTTTATTATAAAAAAATATTTAATAGGTGCCGATTAGAATAACCGGCACCTAAACACTATATGAGTTGAAGACTTATTCGTCTAACCAACCGTTACCAAACGATGCATATGCACCCATTGCTGAGCCATAAACGTCTTTTAACTTGGTATTGTAAACAGTTAAAAACTCTAACTCAAACAAGTTAACAACTGGCATATCCTCAGCTAAGATAGTTTGGATATCTTTATAGATGGCAGCACGTTTTGTAGGATCTGGTTGAGTCATTCCAGCTCTGAGAAGTTTGTCCAGTTCTGGATTGCTATAACGTGAAGAATTAACAAAATGCGTACCTTTTCTGATCATATTAGTTCCATAATGTCTGTGAACGCCTAAAACAGGATCTGAAAGCTGGTAGAAGTAGTTCAAATTCATCTCGAAATCATAATTATGATAAATTCTCTTCAACCAAGTTGGGACATCCTCATATCTTAGTTCAACTTCAATGCCGATATCACCAAGAACTTGCTTTAAATATTCACCACCTCGACGCCAATCCTCTCCATATGGAATGAGATCAAAAACACCTTTCATTCTTACGCCATTAGCATCTTTCTTATAGCCAGCATCGTCTAACATTTTATTGGCTGCAGCTATATCTCCATTTGCAGGATAGTGAGGCATTTTGTGGTGTAGGCCAGTTGCGCTAAAGTTACTTGATAAAGCACTTGTTGCAGGCTTTCCATAACCAAAAAAGATTGTTTCAATCATGAATTGACGATCTATGGCAGTTGAAATTGCGCGTCTTACAGCGGCGTCTACAAAGGGTCCTTCTTTTGTATTAAATTCAATTAGAGCCATTGGATTGATCATTGAGTAACCATCTGTTGTTACGTCAATGTCATCTCGCTCTTTTAAGCGAACGGCATCAATGTTAGGAATAGCATTGTAAGCTGCATATAATACTTCACCATTTTCCATGGCAGCTGTTCTTGTTGAAGCATCAGGAACAAAACGTCCTACAATCCTATCTAAATATGGGCCTTTGTTTCCCCAGTAGTTTTCATTTTTATCTAAACGGATATATTGACCCTTTTTCCATTCTTTAAATACAAAAGGTCCCGTCCCCACAGGATTATTCCCTAGCTTTGCACTTTTAATATCCTGACCTTCAAGATGATGTTTAGGAACCATAGGTGATTCGTAGGAAGAAAATCCTCTCATCATGTATGGAGCAGGGTTGTCAAGATTGAAGATTGCTGTATGAGCATCTGGAGTATCTATGCTGGAAACCTCTTTGAATGTGTTTGGTCCACGAGGATGAACTTTCTTTAACACTTCCATAATGCTGAACTGAACGTCTGCAGAAGTAAATGGTTTTCCATCATGCCACTTGACACCTTTTCTAAGCTTGAAAGTCACTGTCTTACCATCAGCACTCATTTCATAGCTTTCAGCTAAAACAGGTATCATTTTCCCATCATTATCATAGTCAAAAAGTCCATCATAAATTTTTGGTCCTAACAAACCTATTGGACCAGAAGTAGAAACATAGCCAGCCATAGTTGGTGGTTCGGGCTGGACCAAGAAAACCATGGTTCCACCTGATTTTTGTGCATGAGCAGCGAAACCTACAAAGCACATGGATGCAGCTATAAAAAGAGCTGCGAAAAACTTACTAATTCTCATTATTTTCCTCCTTTAGAATTGTACGTTTATTATATTTTTATAGTAGTTTTTTCGTACTGAGGAAAGGCTCATACAATTTAAAGTTAGAGTCAACTAAAAATAGTGAAAATCTAATGATATTCTATATTAGTTCTGTATTTGTTAAGTTGAACAAATTGCCAATAATTATTGTGGAGTTTTTCTGTTATTGGACCAACAGATCCATTAGAAAAAATTCTGTCATCAACTTTCGTTAGAGGAATAACTCCACCACCAGAACTAGACAAAAAAACTTCATCAGAATTCATAAATTCTGAATAAGATAATGATCTGGTTTCAACTTTCATATTTAGTTCTGTTGCAATTTCTATTATGGTTTTTCTAGAAATTCCTTCAAGAGATCCATGATTAGGTGTGATGAGGGTTTTATCTTTTACAGCAAATACATTAAAACCCGGCCCTTCAGTTATATTACCTTCATCATCCGTCAGTATAACGGTTTCATAGCCTTTTTCTTTGGCTTCAAAAAGTCCTGTTGTAAAATCTCCCCAATGATAATTTTTAATCTTTGGATTAACGCTTGTTTCAGCAATTCTAAAGACAGATTTAGCAACCCAGGCAGAGCGCTTATTGTTTTCAAGGTCCGGTTTCATAATAAATATATATGGGACACACCATGCATAAAAATGATTTTTACATTTTCTTGGATCTCGTGTACCTGGAATGATGGGTAGCCCTCTAGAAGCTACCATAGCTACATAAGCGTTTTTCATTGTTGATTTCGCTACCATTTCCATCAAGGCTGATTTTATTTCACTGTAATTCATTTTAACATCCAGTTTGAGTGATTCCATAGATTGCTGGAAACGTTCAATATAATCTTTCAATCGAAAGAAAGCTCCATCACAAACTGGAACAACATCATAAGTTATGTCACTATGAACTAACCCCCAATCATTTACTTGGATTTTAGCCTTTTCAATGGGTATTATTTTACCCTCCATCCAAGCCGCACCTTTTTTGAAAGGATTTTTAGGCATTATCGACTAATTCTGTTGGCAATTGTAACTATTCTATTCATTTCCCTTAACACGGGCTTTTCAATAAGCTTTCCATTTATCACTACTAGTCCTGTATCAGCTTCTTCAAATGTTTTAAGAATATGTCTCGCTCTATCAATTTCATCTTTGCTAGGTGTAAAAATCTCATTGATTACTTTAATTTGCTTTGGATGAATGGAACCTTTACCAGAGAAACCTAAATCTTTAGCTTGTTTTGATGCAATTTTTAATCCTTCATCATCTTCTAAATCTAAAAACGGGACATCTATAACATCAATACCAGCCGCCGCCGCCGCATGGACGACCCTGGAACGAGCGTACAAAAGTGAATCCCAAACATTTTTGCACCGAAGTTCTGCTGACATGTCAACTCCACCAAATAAAAGAGCATCTATTCTTGAACAACATTTAGCTATATCAACAGCAGATTCTAAACCTTCGTTTGTTTCAATTATTACTTGCAAGCGGGTATCATGTCCTCTTTCAGTTAATAGGCTATCTAATATTAAGATTTCATCTGGAGATTTAACTTTTGGTATCATTAGCGAAGGGGGTGGTTTGTCAGTAGATAATATAGCTTGAATGTCAGCTATTCCAAATGCTTCACGAATACAATTTATTCTAACTAATCTTTCGACACCATCGTTCTTTTGCGGTTTTTCAAAAAGAGAAATTGCATTTTTTCTTGCTATAGCTTTATCTTTTGGAGCCACTCCATCTTCCAATTCAACACAAACTATATCTGCACCCGATGCAAGAGCTTTTGGAAACATTTCTGGTTTAATTCCAGGAGTAAAGATAAAACTTCTTCGAGCTCGAACATTGTAATTTTTTGCTTTCATTAACAAACCTTCTTTTTGATTGTTGCCTAATATTATAATAATTGTATTAATTTATTATTAAAGTTTTATATTTTAAAATTGATATATTGTTATGGCAAAACTTTACGCAAGTTATGGTTCAAATCTTAATATCACCCAAATGCAAGACAGATGTCCAAAAGCGAAATTGGTAACAAAAATTTTTTTGAATGATTGGAAATTAGTTTTTAGGGGAGTTGCTGATATAATAAAAAGTCCTGGAAGTAAAGTTCCTATCGGCATCTATGAAATTTCAGTTGAATGTGAAAATGCATTAGATAAATATGAAAAATTTCCAATACTTTATAGAAAAGAAAACATCAAGATAACTGTAGATAGTAATCAAAAATCTGTTTTAACTTATGTAATGAATAATTATGGCTATGGTCCCCCAGTCGAAGAATACTTTAATATTATTTTTAGAGGTTATAATGATTGGGGAATAAGCTTTGAATCATTAATTGAAGCGTTAGATTTTTCTTTGGAAAATGATTTTGGCCAGTCTTTCAAATCTCATTATTGGTCTCAAAGCAATCTTATAACATATAAAAATAAAGATAAAATTATAAAGTCTTTATTGAAAAAATTTGAATAAAATAATTGAAAATTAATTTATAAAATCAAGGTAAGGCAGTAAGACCCCCATCAACAATTAATTCTATTCCAGTAATATATGATGATGAATCTGAAAGGAGAAACATAACAGCATTAGCTATATCTTTTGCATTCCCTAGACGACCTAAAGGAACATAATTTGCTATTTGTTCTGCTAACTTTGTATCTTCGGTCCAGCGGTTTTGAAGTGGAGTGTGAATAGCGCCAGGAAGTATAGCGTTGGATCTGATTTTATATTCTGCCAATTGAATTGCTAGAGACTTAGACAAAGCTAATAAACCCGCCTTACTAGCTCCATAGGCATCTTGAGCTTTTTTATCACCTCTTAATGCCTGAATTGATGAAATGTGAACTATGGAAGCGCTTTCCAGACTTTTCATCCAAGGAACAGTAAATCGGGCAGCTAAAGCGGCTCCCTTTAAATTTATTTCAATAACTCTATCCCAAACATCTAAATCAACATCAATTAATGATTGATCTCTATCAAACCATAAAACACCTGCACAATTAACTAAATAATTAATGCCTCCTTTTTCTCTAGCAAATCTATCAATGACTTCTTTAAGGATTTTTTTATCTGTCACGTCTGCTTCAATAAAAATAGAGCCTTTGGGTAATGTTTCTTTTGGTGGTTTTAAGTCAATCATTAAAACATCAATAGAATTTTCTGAGAGCATTTTACTAATAGAAAAGCCCATCCCACCACTTGCACCCGTTATTATTGCAGATTTAACTCTAGCATTCATATTTTTCTCTATAAGTTTTTCTTAATAATATAAATATTTTGAAGACAATTGAAAATAAATCATTTTCCTTTAATTAAATCCGCGCCTTTCTCTGCTATCATAATTGTTGGTGCGTTGGTATTACCAGAAACTATTTCAGGCATTATTGATGCATCTACTATTCTTAGACCTTTGATGCCATATACCTCTAGTTTATTGTTAACTACGTCGCCCTTTTTAATGTTAGGTCCCATTTTGCAAGTTGAAGTAGGATGATATAATGTAACTCCGGTTTGTTTGGCATAATCAAGCAGTTCTTTGTCTGTGTTTAAATTTTTGCCTGGTCTAATTTCTCTAATAATCTCTTTTGCCATCAATTCAGAAGACATGATTTTTCGAGCTATTTTTATGCCAGCAATATGTACTTTTTGATCTAAATCATTTTCCAAATAGTTGGGTTGAATTTCAGGAGGAGAAAAAGGGTTTTTTGATGTGATGTGAACATGCCCTTTGCTTTTGGGTTTTAGCTGGCATGGTCCTAAAGTTATGCCTGGAAATTTATGAAAAATACGCTTTTCAGGGTTTTCAAAACTTGCATGGGCTATGTGGAACTGTATATCAGGATTTCTCAATGCGTTATTGCTTTTAACAAAACCTCCTAAAATCCCAGCAGGAAGGGAAAGAAGTCCTTTTCTAAATAAAAGATATTTAATTATTTCAACTAAAAAAGGAATTCCTCGCGCTTTGTTATTAAGGGAGATGTTTCTTTTTAATTCCCATGATAATCTTGAAATAAAGTGGTCAGATAAATTGTTTCCCACCCCAGGTAATTCATTTCTCACGGAAATCCCAAGATTTTTCAATATGTGAGGTTCTCCAATCCCAGAGAGCTCTAAAATCTGAGGTGAATTAATAGAGCCTGCTGAAATAATTACTTCGTGATGGGCGTGTAATTTCTTTTCTTGGTTGTCTTGAAAGTAATTAATACCTATGACTTTTCTGGAATTACTGGTTTCAAAATCATTATTTTGAAAAATTAAAGATTTTACATGACATTTAGTAAGGATGGTCAGATTTTTTCTATTTCTGATTGGGTCTAGGAAGGAATGTTTTGTTGAGGCTCTTAATCCATTTTTTTGAGTAACTTGATAATACCCAAATCCTTCTTGAGAATGACCATTGAAGTCTTTATTTTTTGGATAGCCAAAACTTTCAGCAGCAATGATTAATTTATCAAGGATTTCATAATGTGATCTAATATCAGAAACATTCAATGGTCCCCCAATGCCATGATAGTTCTTATTTAAATCATTTTTTCTTAATAAGTTTTTTTCGATTTCTTCTGCATGTTGTGAACGAATAAAATAAGGAAGCAAGTCTTTAAAAGACCAACCTTTATTTCCAATTTTTGACCAGCCATCGTAATCAGATGCCTGGCCTCTAATATAAAGCATACCATTTATTGCTGAAGACCCACCCAAAACTTTTCCTCGAGGAAAATCAATTTTTCGATTATGAATTAAGGAACTTGATTGGGTTTTATACATCCAATTTATATTAGGATTTAACATAGTTTTTACATATCCAGCAGGAATATGTATCAGAGGATTTATATCATTCCCTCCAGCTTCAATTAGAGTAACTGTACATTTTGGATCTTCTGTGAGCCGGGATGCAAGGACACAGCCTGCAGATCCAGCTCCAACAATTATATAGTCTGATTGAATATTCATTAAAAAAAACTAAAGATACTTTTATAATTAACCTATTGACAGTTAAAACATTGTCTAGTTTTTTTATTCTATAATAATTTTAAAAAAACTCATCAGTATTGGGGAAATTTAAACTTTAATTATGGAATATTGGCAAGAAAAAGTTGATTTAGCAGCAGCGTTTAGGTGGACAGCGAAACTAAATATGCATGAGTCAATTGCCAATCATTTTTCATTAGGTGTCAATGATGACGGCACCAAGTTTTTAATCAATCCAAACCAAAGCCATTTTTCTCAGATTAAGGCAAGCGATATTCTTCTTTTGGATGCCAATAATCCTGACACTCTCAAGCATCCAGATGCTCCTGATCCCTCAGCTTGGGGGTTGCACGGTTCAATTCATAGATTGTGCCCACATATTCGTTGTGCAATGCACATACACCCAACTTTTGCAACTGTTCTTGCGTCTTTGGCTGATAGTAATCTTCCGCCTATAGATCAAAATGCTGCTACATTTTATGGTAAAGTGATTGTTGATGAAAATTTTGGTGGCATAGCTTTGGAATCAGAAGGTGAGAGATGTGCCAAACTTTTGAAAGACACTAATATTCAAATATTGGTTATGGGTAATCATGGTATTCTAGTTTTTGGGGATACTGTTTGTGAGGCATTTAATAGAATGTATTACTTTGAAAAAGCTGCTCAAAACTATATTAGAGCTCTTCAAACGAACCTTCCTTTGAGAATAATGTCAGATAATATTGCAAAAAAAGTATCAAAAGAGCTAAATGATTTTTACAAAAACTATAAGCATTTAGACGCTTTAAAAAAGATTTTAGACAAAGAAGGCTCTGATTATGCAAAATAGTTCTTCTTATAAAGACAAACCGACTTTAGCTACTAATGCCGCTTCAAGCGGAATTAATCTAGATAAAAAAATTATGAAAAATTTCGCAAAAAGAAGTGATTTGCCAGGACTTATATTTCTCCTAAAAATATTTTTGATACTGATTTTATTAGGTATTTTTGTTTATCAATCCTTAGGGACTCTTTGGTTGATACCAGCAGAACTTCTCTTTGGAACTGTTTTAACGGTGTCTATGTATTCTCTTAGTCATGAAGCTGCTCACGGAACTGCATTTAAAACACGTTGGGTCAACGAAGTTGCCTTTTGGATCTCTTCTTTAATTTATATGGAAGAACCTTTGCATAGAAGGTACACTCATACGAACCATCATACTTTTACTTGGCATATTGGAAAAGATACGCAAATGCCATTTGATACTCCAATGAACTTTAGTGGTTGGGTTTTAGAAATTTCAGGATTAGCATTACTTAAATTTCATATTGGAGTTATGAAAAACTTAGTTCTTAGACAATATACTGAGCAAATGAGGCTAGCTGTTCCTCATGATAAACTACCAAAACTCACAAGAAATGCTCGAGTATTCCTATTAATTTATTTTGGCATTTTTATATGCATAGTTAATGGTTTCATCTGGCCATTTTGGTTTATCATACTTCCAAGAATAATGGGAACGCCAATTTTTATGATGTTTAGCTTAATCCAACACGTGGAGTTGAAGGAAAATGCATCCTCAATTCTTGAGAGCACAAGGTCCTTTAACACCAACTGGTTTGCAAGGTTAATTTATATGAATATGAACTTTCATGTTGAACATCATTTATACCCTCAAATTCCATTTCATAGTTTACCAAAGTTAAATAAAGTTATTTCATATCAACTGCCCAAACCAGATCCGGGTTTTTGGAAAACAAATTGGGAAGTTTTATTAGTTGTTATAAAAAGAAGTTTAGGACTAAACACCAAAGCAAATACTATCAGACAGGCGCCTCATATGATAAGCAATGGATTTTATAATTCAATATCCAAAAAATCTATGTGAAAAATGTTTATTTATTAATTAGAAAATATTTAAAATGAATACCTCAAATTTGACTCAAAAATATAATAGTGAGCTTGACAATTACAATAAAGATGGCTTTCTTTCACCTGTTAACATTCTTAATAATGAAGAGGCATTATTTCATAGGTCAGAACTAGAAAAAGCTGAAAGCATAATAGGTCCTTTGCATTATAAATCCAAAGTTCATACAATTTTGGAATCACCTTATAAATTAGCAACCAATAAGATCATTTTGGACATTGTTGAAAAAATATTAGGACCCAATATTCTTCTTCATAACACTACATACATAATTAAAGAACCTAAATCGCTTGCTCATGTTAGTTGGCATCAAGATTTGACATATTGGGGGTTCAGCCATGATGATCAAGTTTCAGTTTGGCTTGCTCTTTCAGATGCGAATGAATTAAGTGGAGCGATGAAAATGATTCCAGGAAGTCATAAATTAGGAAGAATGGATCATATAATTACAGAAGACGAAAACAATGTTTTGCATCAGGGACAAACTGTCAGAGGTGTTGATGAAGATCGATCTATTTTATGTTCACTTCTGCCCGGACAAGCTTCTTTTCATCATGGCTGGACCTTACATACATCTCAATCAAATCAGAGTGAAGATCGGAGAATAGGGTTAAATATTCAATATCTTTCAACACATTTAAAACAAACAAAGCATGAAGATGATACGGCAATTTGCGTTCGAGGGGTTGATGAGTATAAAAATTTTAAAACTGATTTACCTGCAAAAAAGGATTTGGATCCATTGGCTCTTGAAAAATTTAAATATTTAAATGATTTATATAAGCAAACTGCGGGTAGCCAATAAAAAACCTATATATTGAAACAAAATTAAATGTATCTGCTTTAATCTTAATTAATTTAAATATGGAATGGTTTCTATATTGAATATTTGCTGATGTTTTTCGCCTTTTTCAATTCTACTAATGATTTTTTCTTCCATTATTATTCTGTCTTTAGAGGCGTTAAGAATTTTTCTTGATTGATTTAATGGGATTACAGCTATACCATCGTCGTCTCCAATAATAATATCTCCAGAGTTAACAGAAACATTACCACAACTTATAGGAGCATCTATAATGCCTCCTCCTCCTTTTGAAGGCCCAGCAGGAACATTTCCCGCAGCAAAAACAGGTAAAGACATTTCTCTAATTTCATCGATATCTCTAATCGAGCCATCAATGACTAACCCATTTAATCCTATCGAGATAGCAGAACGGTTCATTAGTCCACCCCATACTGCTCGATCAACAAAACCTCCGCCTTCAACTACAAGGACATCACCTTTTTTCAGGATTGTTAGAACTGCGTGTAAGGCAGAATTGTCTCCATGGGTGATTGCTACAGTTCTAGCCTGACCAATTATTTTGAACCCGCTTTTCACAGTAGAGATTCTTTCTGCCATAATATTTTGTCGGTTCATACAATCACCAGCGATGGCTGAAGGTATTTGAGACCATTCTGACAAGGTTTCATCAGATAATTTTTTAAATTGTATTTTTGCTCTTTTTATATTCATTTTTTTAAGACCTTATTAGATTTATCGATGATAATTATTTTAATCTGCAGCGAAACCAGTCCCAGGTTTTTTATATTCCTCCCGAGGGGGGGCAAAAAAATCAAAAATAGTTGCTCCTTCAACCCCTCCAATGATTCCATGGCTTGTTCCACCAGGTGTACACCAAAAATCCCCCTTTTTTACTGGAATTTCTTCATTGCCTTGAATTCTTATTGCTGAACCTGAGATCAATACACTCCATTGTTCTTGAGGATGGTTATGGATCTTTCCTCTAGCGTTTGAATCAATTTGAACAATTGATACCATGGCTTGTTCTCCTGGGAAAATGTTGGTTTTAATTCCATCAGCCAGTTTTCTTGAAATCCCTTTAGATAAATCATCTAAATTAAAAAAATATTCATTTTTTTGCATTTTAATTTTTTCCTTTTCAAATTATTAATACGAGCGAGGCATATCTAAAACATGCTCTGCGATATAACTTAAAATTAAGTTTGTTGAAATGGGTGCAACTTGATAAAGCCTTGCCTCTCTAAATTTTCTTTCAATGTCATATTCCTCTGCAAAACCAAATCCCCCATATGTTTGAATGCAAGTTTCTGCTGCTTGCCATTGTGCATCAGCACATAAGAGTTTAGATATATTAGCTTCTTCCCCAGGATTCTCCCCCAGGTCAAAAAGTCTAATAGCTTCATGCATCATTAATTCAGCTGCACGCATTTGGCTGTAACATCTAGAAATTGGAAACTGAATTCCTTGATTTTGTCCGATTTTTCTTTGAAAAACCTCTCTTTCTGAAGCGTATGATCTTGCCTTGTTAATAAACCACTTAGCATCTCCTATGCATTCAGCAGAAATCAAAATTCTTTCAGCGTTCATACCTGATAATATATACTTAAATCCTTTTCCCTCTTCTCCAATTAGATTATTTTGATGGACAGGCATATTATCAAAAAATAATTCAGTTGTTGAATGGTTCATCATAGTTTTGATTGGTTTTATCGAAATAGTATTTTTCGGCACTTCTCTGAGATCTACAATGAAAACAGATAAACCATCTGTTTTTTTATTAACTTTACTAATGGGTGTGGTTCTAGCTAACAAAAGAAGTAAATCAGAATATTCAGCTCTACTGGTCCATATTTTTTGACCACAGATATAATAATGATTACCTTTTAGTTTTGCACTGCATTTTAATGAAGTTGTGTCTGTTCCACTTGAAGGTTCTGTAACTCCGAAAGCTTGCAGTCTGCTTGAACCATTAGCAATACTTGGAAGGTAAGCTTGTTTTTGTTTTTCTGAACCATGTCTGAGAATAGTGCCCATTGTATACATTTGTGCATGGCATGCAGCAGCATTACATCCAGATTTATGAATCTCTTCTAAAATTGCTGCCGCCTCTGATAAGGATAAGTTTTGACCGCCATATTCTTCTGGAATTAAAGCTGATAAATACCCTGCACTTGTTAATGCTTCAACAAATTCATGAGGGTATGATTTATCTTGATCGCAACTCTGCCAGTATTTTCCTGGAAAATTTGAACACAATTTGGACACAGCCTCACGAATTTCAGGGTGATTAACACTGTATTTCATAAATTAATTCCTCATGTTTTACTAACAAACTATTTGACAGAAATCATTGTCATATCAATCAAATTAAAGCTTAATCAATTAATAATCTATTTTTATGGACATTATATTAATAATATTTAAGTTATGAAATGGATTAAATAATAATTTAAATAGACAAAATGAATCGAAAAAATTTATGAAAACTGAATTTCAAACATTATTAATTGAAAAAAAAAGTAAACATATACTTTTGTTGACACTAAATAGGCCTGAATTTTCTAATGCATTTAATACATTAATGGCCAATGAACTAATTGAAATTTTTGAAGAACTTTCCACTAATTATATGAATTATAGAGTTGTAATTTTGACTGGATCAGGACAGAAAGCTTTTTGTGCAGGAGGGGACTTAAAAGAAAGAAATGGTATGAGTGATCAAGACTGGCAAGCACAACATTTAATTTATGAAAGAATGATCCGATCTATTGTTAATTGTCCTTTGCCAATAATTGGAGCTGTAAACGGAGCTGCTTATGGAGGAGGGTGTGAGTTAGTTTCCGCACTTGATTTTGCTTATGCTTCTGATAATGCCCGTTTTGCTCAAACTGAAGTTAATTTAGGTATTATCCCAGGTATTGGTGGCACTCAAAATTTAGCACGTGCTATTGGTGAAAAAAAAGCTAAAGAGCTTATACTTTCTGGTAAGCAGTTTTCAGCTCAAGAAGCTCTAGAATGGGGTTTGGTAAACGGCGTTTTTGCTCAAAACGTATTATTAGAAAAAACTTTAGAAATATCTAACGTTATTTCTGAAAAAGCTCCTATTGCTGTACGACAGGCAAAACAAGCGATACATAAAGGACTCCAAATGAGTTTGCATGATGGAATGGCATTTGAGATAGAAGCTTATAATAGGACAGTTAAAACAGATGATAGAAAAGAAGGTATTGCTGCCTTCAATGAGAAACGCAAACCTAATTTTAAAGGTCAATAGTTAAAGGTTGATTTTGTCCCAATTCGTTGAGTTGGATTAACGTATGGACTTCAACTATCTAAAACAAGGTTATCTTCT
>MDSZ01029466.1_pt1 | contig 15137 bp, 14 predicted proteins | sample 811201 | NCBI WGS metagenome assembly MDSZ01 (sample SAMN05326647, study PRJNA326480) | marine metagenome | isolation source: seawater | place: Indian Ocean: North | collected 2010
ATTGTTTCTTTGCCTGTGATAGAATACTGGGGAGGAGATGAGAAGGTGCGTATGGACATAAATCCCTGGAAGTGGAGGATTAGCAGAAACTTAGATCACATCACTCAAGGTATACCCTCCGAGCTTCGTAGGTTTGATGACGACGGTAACATCTATGCTGCGTTAGGAACTGATACATGCGATTATGTCCATAGTGAAACAGGCGAACGCATCCCTCACATCGGATTCTACAACGAGCAAGCTCACAATGTTAGAGTCGCTGCTCTCCAAGGAAACCTCGACGCGCTAGCTGCGTACCAAGACTGGTTTAACAGAGCAATAAGTCAACTTCCTTCAGTTCACCACTATTCCTGGTATGACATACCCAAGAAGATTAGGCAATACAAGCTGCACTGGGCTTCTTTCTGGAAAAGCCAGTATCGCCACGACGCAGAAGACACAGTGGAGAATAATGTGATGTTTGATAAACCATGGTCTGAAGTGACCGATGAAGACATCGACTCTCTTGGCACAAGGCTGGCTAGTGAAATGGGGGGATGGGTATTTCATCAAAAGGTCGACTTTTCTTATAAGGTCCCCCATGTGGAAATTAATAGAAAACACCCAAAGGTGTTTCAAGAATTAAAGAGGTGAACAATGGCATGGGCTCCTGAAAATAGCAACGTCCCCCCAACTCAAAATGTGAGTAATGAGGGAGATACTTTTTGTACCGTGGCTGCCGCCACTACCAGACTAGAAAACAGAGAAATGCTGAAAGCAGATGACCTTACAATAATGATACCGTACGGCTCTGACAGCGAGACTAGAGTAAACAATTTCGCTAAGTGTCTCACAAATTTGATCTGGAACACTAATGCGAATATTTCAATATACTGGTCTGAAACAAAAGAAGGTATTAGCAGATTTGTTGGAAACCACCCTCACGCCACTGAAGCGTTAACCAAATTCTTTAGTAAGAATTCTTCTACAGGGTTTTTAAGAGACGTCTCAAAAGAGATGATTGAAGTACAGCTACTCTCAGATCCTGGTAAAACAATAACAAAAACAGCGTTTGAAGTGATGGCCGACGTTGCCGTCTACAAACCACTAGACAACTTTAAGTTGCCCAACAGCGTGACTTACGGTGATCTTCTGGCAAAGGCAAACGGTAGAGTCAATAGCAGCACATCCCCTATAAGGTTGACCGCGCTTTGTGACGCTGTGGAAAAGCAACTGTCTGAAAGACTAACGCTGTATGTTGAGCTCCGTGAGGAAGGACAACCCTTCCACCGTATGAAGTATCTAAACAAGATGTTGTCTGCGGCCAAGACAGAGTTCGTCTGCAACCATGACGCGGATGTTATGATCCCACCAAGCGGGTTTTCTGATAGCATCTCAAGATTAAGAAACTACCCTGCTATTGATGTGGTGTATCCATACTCTGCTACCGCGAATGCTCAAGTTAAGTTTTTCCACGGTACCGGCACAGATGCTAGAGCAATAAAATCAGCTCTAACTGGAGATTTTACTCCGATTGTTTGTGGGGGTAATCAATATCTAGCAGACTCCATGTATGGCTTGGCATTTTTTGCAAGAACAAGTTCATACAAGAGAGCTTTCGGGGAAAATGAGAATTTTGTGTCCTGGGGTCCGGAAGACGTCGAGAGATATTACCGGTTTTGTAAGATGGGATTAAGAGTTTCTAGAATTGTTGATGGGTATGTCGTACATCTTGAACATGAGAGAGGGGTTGACTCTGGAAAGCCAAACCCTCATTTGAATAACAACAATCTGCTGTGGAAAGAACTACAGTCTCTCGATCCTACACAGCTGGTGACATATTATCGTGACCTTGAGTATCCGTCCCTTTATGGGTTTGGCGGTTAGCAATTCTTGAAAAAGTTTTGATAGACGAATAGAATTAATTTTATAGCGTAAAAGGGAAGACATGCCTGCCGTCTCCATCTTGATACCAGCATATAATTGTGAAGACACAATAGAGAGATCTCTAGAATCTGTATTCAATCAGACGTATCAAGATTTTGAGGTTATTGTAGTCGATAATAACTGCACTGACAGCACTATCGATAAAACCCTATCTTTGTCTAGTAAGTACAACGTGTCGACGCATATTGTGAAATGCGAGCAGAAAGGAATAGTCCCTGCTCTAAATACGGGGCTTCGTGCCTGCCAGGGGGAGTGGATTGCTAGACAGGACGGAGACGACTACTGGTATCCCACCAAGCTTGAAAAGCAGATGAAATTTCTATCCGAAAATTCAGAGGTCTCAATCCTTGGAACACAAATCAGGTTGCTTGATGAAAATGGAAAGCCTGAGATAATGGGTACTTTTGGTAAGGAAGTAAACTATCCTACGCACCACGATCAGATAGCAACGATGCTTCTCTATGGCCAAAACTCCATTTGCCATCCTTCAGTTGTAATTAAGAAAACTGTCTTCAATGTGCTAGGAGGTTATGAGCAACTCTTTCCTCTTGCAGAGGACTTACACCTGTGGTGCAAATGCATTCCCCATTTTAGATTTGCAAACATCGACGAAAGACTAGTAGACTACACACAGAAGAAGAGCGAGGAGTATGACGCTCGCGTTCCTTTGTTCTTGAGTGATATTTATTTTTCTATGTACAAACAAATGGGAATTGTGAAAGGCGAGAAACAGAAAAGAATATACGACTGGCAAACGGTGCCAGGTGGCCACAAGCATCGTGGGGTGAAAAATGTATAGCTACATGAACCTTGGGTTGAATGGCCGTTTTGGAAATCAAATGTTTCAATACGCTGCCCTCTTGTCACTTGCTAAAACTCGCAATACTGATTTTTACATACCGTCGTCTATAGTTCGCCATGATTTTCCCCTTCAAGGAGAGTACGAGATACTCTCTGCGTTTCCAGACCTTAGTGCTAAAAGAGAGACAAGAGAGAACATATCTTCGCTGGCCAATCATCAGTACAAGGAACCCGGATTTTCATACGACCCAAATCTTTTTTTGTTGAGAGACAATATCGATTTGCACGGGTATTTCCAGTCTGAGATGTACTTTAAGAATTTCAGTAAAGAAATTAAGCAAGAGTTTCAGTTTGCCAGCGAAGTAAAGAAAAGAGCGACTGAAATTATCGAGGAAGCAAAAGAAAGATCTGGGTCTAGTCATCTTTGTTCTCTACATATCAGAAGAGGAGACTACCAGAACTCTCCCGAATACCACACGAACCTTGATGGAAGTTACTATAACGTTGCTATGAACCACATACTTTCTACATTTAAAAGTGTAAAGTTCTTAGTCTTCTCTGACGATCTTGAATGGTGTAAGAATAACCTACCGTCTGGTGTTCTATATTCTACAGCTTCGGATCAGTTTGAAGACATGTGTGCAATGACTTTATGCGATTCTCACATAGTTGCAAACTCGTCTTTTAGTTGGTGGGGAGCATGGTTGTCAAACTCCAGGTGTGTAATTGCTCCACGCGCTTGGTTCGGTCCAAAGGGGCCAACTGATTGGAGCACAATTTATGGCCATGGCTGGCTAGTTGCATAGGAGATCTACAATTGACTTGGTTACCTAAGGACGTTCCTGCATCCTCTACAATATCTGGGATCGGTCACGCGACAGATTTCTGGTTTGCTTTTAATAATTACCAGAACAGAAGAAGGATAGAGAGTGATGACTTAACTTTCATGATTCCCTTTTCAGCAGATTGCGAAGAGCGGTTAATGAATCTGTTCTATTGTCTACCCTGGATTGTGTTCAACACAACGGCTAAAATTCACCTTGCAATCCATGAGCAGGACTCGAATTTTGAGCAGGACGGGTGGCAAATATTTAGAACAGGTAAGGTCAGAGGATCTGAAGACGTCATACCTTTTATAAAGTCAAATCCTGGAAAGCTAGCGTCAGTCGATGCTTCTTATGAATTTATGGAGCGCTTCACATCAAACTTTTTGCTAAACAGATTTCAGGGTGCTAAACCAGATGATCAAGCTAGATATTTCGAAGCTATTGGAAAACCTATGGCGGCCGCACAAGGTCATGGTGATAGTGCTGTAATAGTTCCAGACTTTTCTGCAATCACAAGAGACTTTGTTTCTAGGACGACAATAACTTATGAGCGAAGAGAAGAAGACAGTCCATTTCACAGAACAAGGTACCTGAATGAAATGCTGGACAAGGTTGACACAAAGTATGTTGTGAATCATGATGCTGATGTAATAGTACCAGTGAAGTCTATGTCTAGAGCGCTTCACATTTTAAGGTTTTGGGATAACACACCTTTTGTGTACCCTTATGAGCATTATGAGAAGGGAAACTATCAAATAAGGGTTGGCTCTCACGAAAAAATACGCGACAGGATAGCAAACGCATGCTTTACTGGAGACCTAACCGATGTTTGTTTGTCTGGAGAAATCATGAGGTGGTCAGCTGCGTATGGCCAAAGTATTTTCTGCGAAACTGCATTTTACAAAGCCGTTGGTGGGGAAAATGAAGAGTTCATTTCATGGGGCGCAGAAGATGTAGAAAGATACACCAGGTTTGTCAAGTCTAATGCTGGTGTTGCTAGATGTGAAGGTGGATATGTGTTTCACTTAGAGCACCCACGTGGCGCAGACAGCTCGTGGAAAAATCCAAACTTCATGAACAATGAACATCTATGGACAAAGCTTCAAGCTATGGATGGTCCAGAACTAATAGAATACTACAAGAACTGTCAGTACATCAAAAAATACGGATGGAAGCTTGGAGAAATAGAGTAATAAGAGGGAGCTTAGCTACTATGAGTAATAGAAAAATCGCGCTAATCTTTATAGGTACCGCGAAGTACGCAGACTTTTTTCCACTTTGGCACGGATGTGTCAGTACGTACCTCATGCCAGAGGAAGATAAGATTGCTGTAGCGTTTACCGATCGATATGAAGAGGAGATGTTTCACAAACCTGGTGTGTTTCAGGTCCCGCTTGAGCACAAGCAGTGGCCTTACATAACTTTACTTCGGTTTGCTTTTATCAATGAAATACTTCCACAGTTGAAAGATAAAGACGTTACACACTTACTGTTTCTAGATGCTGATTTATTTCCTCAGCAGAAAATTTCTTTTGAAGACATATTTGGGGATGAGACGAAGCCTTTCGTTGGAGTCCACCACCCCGGTAATTTCGATAATCCAGATTGGGAAGCTTTTGTTGTCGAAGGAGATTCAAATGCTAATATTCTCAAGATGACATCAGAAACAAAAGAGACGCTAAAGGGAAAGGTATACCATCAGGGATGCTTATGGGGTGGTGAATTTTCTGCTGTACAAGAAATGTGCGCAGAGTTGACTCGCGCAATTCATGAGGATTTGCAAAATAACATTGTTGCTGACTGGCATGATGAGTCCCACATGAACCGCTGGTTTATACAAAACTATGATAGGGTTCGAACCATTGGTACCGAGTATGCATTCCCTGATCAACTGTTCTGGCACAAAACACTTTCCCAGCGAGGTCTTTCGCCAAAGATGTTACATGTTGATAAAAAGCACAGCGACTTCCCTAGATTTATGGGTGGCTCACCTGAGCTGGATGAGAACGTTGCTGCGCACGTTGAAAAAGCATTTGCAGAAAAGGGGATTTCCCTTCCTTTAACATGCGATTATTGCGGTAAGGTTGACAATCGTAAACCAACACAGCAGTCTTTAGCTGAATGGTTTCTTAGCGGTGATGGGTGTACCCCAGAAGAAAAGAGTGAAATCCAAACTACGGGCAAATGGAAACTAGCTTGTGAGGCTTGTCACAAGAAATACTACAAGAAAATTGTAACGACATGGTAGGAGATAAAATGAAGATTGCTATAATCGGACCAGGAATAATGCCGATACCTCCGACTGGCTGGGGAGCTGTAGAGATATTGATACATGATATGAGGTGCGCTCTAGAAAAACTGGGGCACGAAGTGCATATCGTAAATGTCAAAGACAAAAATGAGATTATTAGACAGACCAATGAAATTGAGGCAGATTTTGTTCATGTTCAATATGACGAGCACATAGACGTTGTCCCATATCTTACATGCAAAAATGTGGCTATCACTAGTCACTACGGATATCTTGAGCAAATAGATCGCTGGGACAATGGCTACAAAATGATCGCTCAACAATTTCTTACAACTGATGTAGATATATTCGCGTTGTCTCCAGGAATTGCGAACCTATACAAGAATTTAGCAAATGTGAATAAGGGTGTTGTTCACCCTACGTACAACGCAGATAGAGTCCATGTTGTACATAACGGTGTGAGAGATGATCTTTTCACTTATCAGAAAGAACCAGAATTTCCAGATAGAACCATGTATCTTGCTAAGGTTGACTTTAGAAAGCGGCAACATATCTTTCAAAATATACCAGACTTGTACTATGCTGGAAACTTAGCTGATAATAGGTTTGATTCAGAGTCCCCCAGGTATTTAGGGGAATGGAGTAAAGAGCACCTGTACGAGAACTTGACCAAGTATGCAAATCTTGCTCTTTTAAGTGATGGTGAAGCTCATCCCCTGGTTTGTATGGAAGCGATGTCTGCCGGTCTAGGATTAGTTCTATCTGAGTATTCTTGCGGAAATTTGGATATGTCCAAACCCTTCATTGATGTTATACCAGAAAGCCTTATGAACAACATGGGATATGTTGAAAGAGTCATAAAAGAAAACGCTAAAAAATCTGTCACAATGAGAGATGAGATAAGAAAGTATTCTGAGACTTTTTCCTGGGAAAGTGTTATTGAAAATGTGTATGTTCCAGCAGTCGAAAAGGTGATGAGCAGATGAGTAAGACTTTAGGCGCATACTTTCCCTGCTACAAAAACAAAAGTGCCACTGACTTTGCACTAAAAAGTTTCAGACAAGCTTTTCCTGATTCACCTGTCTTGCTGTACTCAGATTGCGGGGATGATTTTTCTGACTTAGCAGAAAAGTACGGGTGTAAATTCGTAATGGCCGAAAATAGAATTGGCGGAACCGGAGCAATGTCGTATTTCTCAAAAGAAAAGATGGCAGACTGCTGGACTAGACATTACGAAGCGGTAAAGTTTTGTGGCACAGATTACATTATTGCTCTTGAGGATGACGTATGGGTAAAAAGAGGTTTCGTTATTAATGATGAATTTGCTCTAAGGGGTACAAAGCATGGTCGCCTCTTACCTCAGATCATAGATGAGATTGTTGCGTGCGGTGGTGTTGTCCCGCCGAGCGGAGCCTACGGCATCTGCGGGGGTGGGATATACAATGCGGCGATCTACTCTTCAATCTACGATGATGTGATCCGAGATATAGAGGAAAATCATGAAAGGCTGATGACGCCAGAATGTAGACAACACTCCGCGATGGATTGCAGCATAGTTTTTCATTTTGCTAAAAGAGGATACAAATATGAGTTTTCTCCGTGGTTAGGAGAGATACCTCGAGACCGTGGTGATTACGCGATACTCCACGGCTATAAAGAGTATTACCAAAAATGAAGCTAGCAATAATGCAGCCCTACATTTTTCCTTACATCGGTTATTTCCAGTTAATCGATTGTGTAGATGAATTTGTGCTGTACGATTCAGTTAACTTTATCATGCGTGGATGGATAAATAGAAATAACATTCTTACATCTGGGAAGCCCCACATGTTTTCCATTCCTTTAAGGTCTAAAAGCCAAAATTGCTTAATTGAAAATATTGAAATAAACGAACACCAGTATTCTCTATGGAGAAAAAAGTTTATCAAAACTCTTTCGCATTCATACTCTAAATGTGTTAACTTTAGTGATGGTATGGATGTTGTAAGTGATGTGCTATGTCATGACCACAAGACGATTACCGACTTGTGCGAAAAAAGTTTGATAGAAAGCTGTCGCTATCTAGGCATTAAAACACCAATCACTAGAAGTTCTTCTTTGGGTTTAAGCTATGGGGCCAATATTGGAAAAGCTGATAAGCTAATACACTTGTGCAAACACAAAGGTTACAGTTCATACGTAAATTCGCCTGGCGGGAAAGCTCTATACGATAAAAAGTATTTTCATGAGCGAGGCGTAGAGCTGGAGTTTTTGTCACCTTCGGTTATTGAGTATAATCAGCCTAATACAAGAGAGTTTGTTAGCCATCTTTCGATTATAGACGTCATAATGAACAACAGGAAAGAAGATATACCGGAACTGCTAAAGGGGTTTAGCGTGGAATGAGTCGTAACTTTGTTATGCTACCGATGATACAGGGGGAAGAGTCTTTTAAGATAGCTTATCCTGATGTGACATATTTCATGGATAGGATCCATAGCGATCGACCATTTTCTATCTCTAGACTGCTTCACGGCGCGCTATCAAGATTCGCTCCACTCTACACGATTCTTGACCATTCATCGGTCTATGATAGAGTATCCAATGGTACGATAAGTCATGGAGAGCTTTCCAGAATGTGGGCAAAGTCTCATTACGAGTCTTGGGGCGAACTGGGCGTCGACGATGGTGGGACCTCTCGCTCCCTAGATCTATCAGAAGATTATTACAAATCGATTTTGTGTGAGCACAATAAGGACCCAAATTTTTTCCTTGGTATATCTGAGAGGTCATTCTGGCTGGATAGAAATCTGGAGTTAGTACAACGACCCCGCGGCGTGAAAAGAGGCGACGGTGGTGGTTCCTTGGTCCCGACAAATCTTGGAGATCGGCACTTGCTGAATAGTCGTTTTTCAGGCCATGATCCCTACAAGAAAGTTACGTCTGCTTGCAAGCTTATTCAAGAGGTCTATTCTCCCCATGATGAAGATAGCAGCCCTAGAGTTTTTGCCGGCCATATCATAAAAAACTGGGTATGGTCAGGAGAGTTTAAGAAGTACTTCTTTGACCAATTTAAAGATGATATGTTTTTGTTTGTCGTTCCTGAAAGAGATGTAACACGTGGTCTAGCAGAAAGAATCGACATCCCAAATTTCCATTATATAGAGTGTTCTGAAACCCGCGCTGTGGAACAGTTTAACGACATACTTAAGGAAATCAAAAAGAAGCAAAAAGAAATGAAGGGTCAATACAAGCGGCTCTTTTTCTTGTTTTCTATAGGGATGGCTGGAGAGTTTTTGATTAGCCACTTACATAAAGATAGAGAAAGTGACGATAACTTCTACTATATCAGCATGGGAATTGCATCTGTAATGTATGTGGGTGAAATAGCTCCTGGGTATGGTCTAGGGAACTGTTTCTGTCAGGTCTTCGATCCTGAAGTTGTGAAGCTTCCTTGAGTGTTGTGTAAACTGAGCGCTCCTTCTATAATATTTTTTAGACTATAGTTTATAGCTCGGAGTTGTCTTGAGAAAAAATTCTAGTATTATCAAACACTATGAAGATTGCTTCGCAAAGCACGGAGCGACAAACAAGGGTGTTGACTGGCCGAACCAATCTGATCTCACAAAGAGATACAACGTTATGTTAGAGCAAATAGATTTTTCATCTAAAGATGGTATTTCAATTTTAGACTTTGGCTGTGGGTTCGCAGGTCTGAAAAAGCATATTGATGGACTAGGGTTAGACCTTGACTACACTGGAGCAGATGCTGGAAAATCATTTATAGATTTTTGTAGATCAGAAATTCCTGAATCCAATTTCCACTACCTAAAATCTAACAATGATATAAGCTCTTTAGGGAGCTTTGACTATGTGGTTTGTTGTGGCGTGTGGACTGTAAAAAATGAAGTCAAGCACGAAGACATGTTTTCTATGTTCTCTGAAGACATTAAGAAGCTGTGGAAGATTACGAACAAAGGCATAGCATTTAACTTAATGGCTACTCATGTAGATTGGGAAAGGGATGACTTGTTTCATGTATCTATGGACACGCTAGCAGGCTTCTTGTGTAAAGAAGTAACGAGAGACTTTGTAATAAGAAATGATTACGGACTGTATGAGTACACAGTCTACTTAAGGAAGAACAATGAAGGTTGAATTTTTAACTCATGCCGCTTTAAGAATCACAAATGAAAAAATGAACTTTGTTTGTGATCCCTGGATACTAAACGAACCAGTATACAATTTCTCAACATGGAAATTTCCAAAAGCCACAGTTGACCCACAGGAGATAGCTGATAATTGTAACGTCTTATTTATTACTCATTCCCATGAAGATCATTTTCATATCCCTTCTTTAAACTTGTTTCGCAGAGATGTGAGAATTATATTGCCAGAATATACATCACATCCCTCTATGAGAGCGCAGACAATAGAGAGAACCTTGAGAAAACTGGGTTTTCACAATATCAGAAAAGTCCATCCCTGGAAAAAAATAGAGATAAGCGAGGACGTCTATCTTACTATTATACCATGTGCTAGCTCTCGCGGTCATGATTGGGAAAACGCTGGCTTCGTAATCGAAGATGATAATACAAAGATACTAAACATGAATGACAATGTTTCTAACGTTTCGCTTTGTAAACAGGTCAAAAATTGGTGGCCAAAAATCGACATTGGGTTTATACAGTCTGTCGGTGTGACGATGTATCCAGGGTGCTTTTACATGTCTGAAGAAAAAATGAGAGAGGAGTCCGCTAAGAAAAAGGTTTCCCTTAATGAGCAACGGCGACTAGTGGACATTATTACTCCCAAAACTGTAGTACCTTTTGCTGGGGACTTTTGCTGGCTAGATAAAAAATACGAACACAACAACTGGGCAAGCAGAGGTACCCCAAAAATGTTTGTGGACTTTATGGAAGAAGAGTATGCTGATAAGGGTGTAGAGTATTTGATTATGAATCCAGGTGATGCATGGACAAAGGCAGATGGCTACATTAATAACAGCGAAAAAATAGATTGGCCCAACTATCTCGACGAAATTGAAAAGTTAAAGACAGAGTTTGCTCAGAAAATAGAAAGTATTCGAGGCTGGATAAATAAATCGAGCCAAGAAAATATGGAGGCTAGAACTAAGAAAAGACTAGCTACAATCGATAAGCACATGTCGAAAGACTATATAGATTTTTCTGCAAAGTTTAGATACATTGTGACATGTCCTGAAAAGCTAACTTTTGTTTTTCAAGCAAATCCAGATGATGGGTTTTCCTACGCCTATGGAGACAATGACACAGAAGTTGATCAGACTTTGTACATTGAACCTGAAATATGGGCAGCTGTTTTAGAGGGTAAGCTCACCATGAATATTATCCAATGGGTCGCTAAAGCTGATCAGCATGTACCATACAGGATTGACATTGGAAGATTTCATTTTTGGTTAGAGTATCTAGTAGACTTAAACACGAAAAATTGCCAAGTCTATTTGGACGAAAAAATACTGGAAGAGGGGTGTGATCCTGTTGACCCGAACAGGGGTGTTTTTGATGACTAGCAAAGCCGCTTGGGCGCTTTTAGGTTGTAAGAACCAAGCCGAGCAATTAATGAAGTACTGCTCTGACATATCTATGCCCCCAGCGATTGTCGTGATACCTCCTGACTGTCCACCTGAAGATAGGTCTAGCATGATAGAGCTATGTCGTAGAGAGTCTGTAGATTTTAGGGTTTTACATAAAAAAAAAGAACTGCTGTCTTTAGACCTACCGAATGTGATTTTGACATGTAGATTCTTTGTCTTACCAAGAGAGGTTTTAGAAGACAGGGCGTGCTATAACATACACTCTTCTTTGTTGCCGAGATGGGCGGGTATTCATCCTGTAGAGTGGGCTATCGTAAGTGGAGATTCTCACGCAGGTGTAACGATTCATGAATTAACGGAAGAAATAGACGATGGAAAAGTAGTTAATCGTTTCGAATGCAGAATACTTGATAACGATACCGCAAACAGCCTTAGGGCAAGATTAGACAAAGCCTCCATCTTCTTGGCTGCTGAGCTATTAAATAAGGTTACGTCCGGACAGAGCGTCACGGTACTGCCAAAGTTGTGTATAGAAAAAAGCTGGGCAAGAAGACGAAAGCCTACAGACTCAGAGATAAATTTTAGAATGCCTGGTAAGAAAGTGCACAACACTATAAGGGCCATGAGTGGTACAGGTCACCCTGCATATTTTGTATACAACGATCAAAAAGTAGAGTTAACTAGTTCTACCGTCATTTCAACAGATAGCAGTCATGAAACTTTCTCGCGCTTTGCCGGCGAACGCTTGATAGAGATCCAGTTTCCCAATGTTAGAATACATGTAGAGGTAAAGAGCGATTTCTTTGATTTGCAGTTTTTAGAGGATGAGATAGCGTCGTGAAAAAGAGTATTGAGTTATGTGAAAAGGATCTTTGGGACAAGGAGCATGATTCTCTTGGTACAGGTTTTTCTTCTACAAGAGCAATGGGAAGCTACACTTCGCTAGTCGGCGGCGACCCTGTATTGATCAGCTCAGGAAAATCCGTCGTAGCACTAGATAGAGTTATTACGGCGCCAGGTCTTCTTCACTATTCTACCTTCATAGGCTTTTCGTTTTTTTCACACGACATGATAAGCTACTTATCAACAGGATCCGAAAATCCTGTAACTGCTTATATTTGTCTTCATCCCCTTAACGACACGATAGATGGTGAAGAAGTAGATGGTACACTTTTTGTTGTAGATACACTAGAAAAATTAAAAATGTCAAAAAGCGTATCTTACAAAATAAAGTCATGCAAGAAAAAGGGTGTTATAACATCTTATGAAAAGAGCAAAAACGTGGTTTCTATGTTCTATGATCTGTACAGTAATCAGCATCACGGAAAAGTTGGAAGAAGATACACACAAACAATTCAGTCCATCGAAGCGTTGCTCGATTCTAACGACACATTTGTTGTGAATAGTCATATTCCTGGAACCGAAGAAAGAGCCATGTCTATCTTTGGGGTAGGGGGTGAGTGCGTGGATTATTTCTTAAGTACTTCATCTCAGTGTGGAAAAGATCTGCAAGCTTGGAATGTTAATTGCGCGATAGAAGAATGCCGTAAAAGAAAGGTTAGATACTTGAATCTTGGTGGTGGTATTCAGGAAGGTGATGGGTTGCATCACTTTAAGAGAAGATTCGGGGGCAAGCCTTTTTCAAAAAGGGTCTTGAAGTTGATTTTAGACAAAGACAGATACTCGAAGGCAGTTCTTGAGAGTGGTTCTACTGGAGACAAATTTCCCCCGTATTTATAGATCACCACAAACAGCTAGAATTGTAAGAGCTCAAAATGATTAAATGGTTACCAAAAAAATATATTGACTTCCAAAGACTGCAGCAGCTATTGTTGGAATCCAATAAGACCGGGATGTACACGAATTATGGTCCATGTGTAAGAACGCTAGAGAATATGATGCACTCATTTCTAGAGCTGGACGATAACAAGTCTGTGATAGCAACCTCTAGCGGGACCTCTGCTTTTGATTCTATCATAGCCTCCATATCTACTTTGCATAATATAGACCGCGTTCGTGTAAGGACTCAATCTTTTACGTTCCCAACTTCAGCTCAAACAAAATATCCAAACACAACCACTATTTGTGACGTATCGAAGGACGGTTCTATCGAGCCGGTGTTTGGTGAGGAAGATATTGCTGTAGCCACGACCATTTTCGGATCAGTCCCCGATTTACCGCTAAGAATCTCTGAGTGCAAAAAAGCTGGCACCATCTTGGTGTTAGACAATGCCGCGTCCCCTCTATCATATCAGCGGGGAACCAATATATCTAATATGGGAACAGCTTCTATCATAAGTCTACATCACACCAAACCGATTGGATTTGGTGAAGGTGGTCTTGTAGTAATTGACAAAGAGTATGAAGAGACAGTTAGGAGCTTCATTAACTTTGGGCTAGCCAATATAGAGGGGACGAATATCAGAAAGTGGGAAAGGCATGCCTCGAATTGGAGAATGTCTGATATTTCCGCGGCTTGTATTATTCAGCACATTGAGAGGTTTCAGAAGAAGATGCAGTCGATTAAGTCTAGCCAAGATTTTTTTATTGCCAGCATCCCCGAGCAAATCGAGATGTTTCCTTCAATGCATTCAAGCGAGACGGTCTTATCCTGTTTGCCAGTACTATTTAACAGACCTGTTGAGACAAAGTACTTTGAAGACAGAGGGATAGAGGCAAAAAAATACTACTCTCCGTTGTCCACCGAAGAGTGTGGCAACTCGCTAGACTTTTTTGAAAGAATAATCTGCTTTCCATCCCATGAAGACATGGGTAGGAATGACTACAAATATATGCTAGAGACTATAAAGCAATTTTTAGGGATTCAAAATCATGATTAACAATAAGGGCCTGAAACTGGCTGTAATAACGGGTTGTAGTGGCTTTATCGGTAGACACACTACCGAGCTTTTTTTAGAGAGAGGGTACAAAGTATACGGTATCGATTCTTTGACGTATGCGGCAGACAAAGATGTAGCACCTTACTTAACTAACAAGTATCCGGGTAGCTTTTACTTTACCAAGCAAGACATCTGTGATATCAAAGACTTGCCTGATTGCGATGTTATAGTAAATATCGCTGCAGAATCTCATGTCTCAAACAGCATAATAGACCCAGCAATGTTCTTAAAGTCCAACATAGAAGGTGTTCAAAATATTGTGAATGTAATCCTTCGTAAGATGATGTGCAGAGCCCACGCCCCTTACTTGTTACAATACAGTACTGATGAAGTCTATGGTGACATTGAGTCAGGGAAATTTTCTGAAGACTCTCATCTAAACCCTAGTAACCCTTACTCTGCTTCGAAAGCCGCCGCGGACCTTTTAATAAAAGCCGCCGCCCGAACGCATGGCTTACAATACAACATAATTCGCCCAACCAACAATTACGGCGAATGGCAACACATAGAAAAATTAATACCGTTTTCAGTCCAATGCTTACAAAGGGGGCTGAAGATTCCGCTCCACAACAAGGGCGAACCTATAAGGACTTGGCTAAGCGCAAAAGATACTGCTTCTGCTACACTAGCAGTTCATGAGTCCAAACGGAAGAATGAGATCTATAATGTAACATCGGGGTTTGAGCAGAAGAATGTCGATACTGTTAAAAAGATAATCAACTCTTACTTTTATGGAAAAAGCACCAAAGAATATGAGGGCTGGCTTGACCACGTCGACCTTGGGTATACTCGTCCAGGGCAAGACGTTAGGTATAGCTTATGTGGAGACAAAATTACTCAGCACACGGGATGGGCGCCTTCCCACTCTTTTGACGATG
>MDSZ01261362.1_pt1 | contig 15137 bp, 32 predicted proteins | sample 811201 | NCBI WGS metagenome assembly MDSZ01 (sample SAMN05326647, study PRJNA326480) | marine metagenome | isolation source: seawater | place: Indian Ocean: North | collected 2010
AGTCTGTAGAAGATGTTATCGAAAGTATTGTCCCCTTGAATCCTGAATAAATCCAGCCACCCGCCGTGAGTGACAGCAAAACCACACGTTCACCTTCAGTTAATTTGTGACCTCGACTACGCCTGGGCTTTTGGAAGCGCGATGATGGGAGAACCACCCTTTTCTGTTCGGAATTTTCTGCCGTTTCCACACCTGTCCAGAACAGCTTGTCGGGGGATGGCGGATTTACGCTGGAACAAAAAGAAAACCCATGCAATATAAAATTCCCGTTGTCCTTCATTACGATGGGGGGAAACGCTTGGTGAACATGGGGCCGTTTGAACGAAGCCTAGAGCGTGAATTCTCTTTGTCAGTCCAGAAGAAAGCTTTGGAAGACTGCACAAGCATCGAGCAGTTAAGAGAGATTTCCGTGAATCTGCTGCAAGGCTGGAGCAACATGCAGGAGGCTGTTCAAACGCTTGTCATGGAGAACATTCAGCTCCGCCAAGCTATGAGCCTGCGTGACAGCGAACTCAAGGCTGCTGAGGCTCTGATGGAGGAAGCTGCAAACCAGATTGAGAAGCAACAAAGGCAGCAATCATCTCAATCCAAGCGTGGTCTTTGGCCGTGGTCGAAGTGAGCAGGAACACCTTCCAGCCACTCATCATCGCCAAGTTAAATTTACGTGCGTCACGCTCGTAGCCCGATCCGCTGACATGCCTGCCGCGCATATAAGTGCCGCCTTGAATTTCGATGATGCATCTGCTTCCTGGATGCGCGAAATCAGCTCTGTAACGTTTTGAGCGCTTAGATTTCGAGTATCGCTCTTGAAAATCACGTTCCCATTCCTCGACATCACTAAACTCCCTTTCTAGCGAGATTGAAGGAAACTTGGCTTGCCATAGTCCTAAGAACTGATCTTCAAGAGCTGACACATTTGCTACGCAGGTTTTTACACCTTAGCGGTCATCGCCATTGCCTTTAATCTTGCCGCGCTGCGCACGATCCGCCAGTTTGTCCAGATTCTGTTGAGCAACATTGGAAAGATCAAGATTAAGTTCAGAGGCAATCTGAGCCACGTACCAAAGCACGTCGCCAAGTTCTTTGCAAATAGCCAGGCGAGTGTCATCGTCAAACTGGCCTCCTTTGTCACGAATGACTTTCTTAACTTTTTCTGCAACCTCACCAGCTTCGCCAGAGAGGCCCAGGGTCGGATAGACCATGTTGGCCCCGTTGGAGTTGGGGTTGCCAGCATCTGGGTAGATAGCCGTTCGACGAGCCAATTGCTGATACTCGTTGATGTCCATTGAAGAACAGTGATCCATGATCAGTTGGGTTTGATGTTGCGACGGTCGTGAACCGTTACGGACTTGTTGCGGGCTTTGATGAAAACCACGCAGGCGGTGCGAGTGGACTCTGTCACGGTTCCAGAGGCCCAACCAGCTCCCATGAAAATCTTTACTGAAGTGCCCTTGCGAAGCACGTCTAGTGGCTGGGGTGCTTGAGCCATCCACTCAGCAGCTTTAAGCGAAGAAGGTCTTGGCTTGAAGCTGCCGTCATGGAGGAACCGTCCCATTGTCAATCAAGATACTGTTTGCATATTCTGCGAACAGTTTCGTGAGAAAGATCAACTGCAATGGCGATCACTCGATAGCAAACACCTTTCTTACGAAGCTCAAGAATGCGCTTCGTGTCTTGCGACATTGGGCTGACAGGAGTGATCATGATGCTTTCTTCTTGATTGAACGAGGAGCACGCTTCTTGGCGGCGGGAATGTCAGGAGCTTGCTGAATTGCAATAGGAGCAACAGCAGCAGGTTTGCCCTCAAAATCTCCGCACCAGTCATCAGCAGCTACGACAGGCCAGTGTGCAATGGCCATTTCGCCAGCAAACTTCGGACCAGCCAGCTTGGAAGACGGAGCGTGACGACGGCATTCGCCAGCAGGACGCTTGAAGTCACCTTCGTAGAAGGGAGCGCCTCCTGTGACTTCCGAATAAAGGGAGCACTCAGAGCAGGATTTGGTCATTTGAGAAGCTTTTCAGTGATGTCTTGAAGGCAGCCCAGGGAGTTGGAAACACGCTCCAAATACCTGGACTTACCGATTTGATCGGCAATCAACGCTTTGTTCACGTCTTGCTCGACGAGTTCAATCATCTTTTCAAGGCGATTGATTGAATCACCAGACAGATCTGCTGTGTCAAAGGCAATGTCTTTTCCCGCCATCGTGCAGGCAATGTATTCGATCTTCTTGAGAAGACGGCGATCTACATTGAGAGCAGGCTTGTTAGCAGAAGCGTCGCCAGAGATAACGGCGCGTGCCCGCTCAAAAGAATCGCGTTGCTGCTTTGGAACAACGTAAGTGTGGACTGTCATGAAGAAAACGCTTAAAGGACAGAAAAGGGGCGCAGAAGCGCCCCATGCTGATCAGAACGGAACTTCGTTTGAGGAAGATGCAGCAGCAGCAGGAGCACTAGCGCCGCCGCTGTTGTCCCACATCGAGCAATAGCCTTTGGCGCCATCGCGCTTGCCCTTCACCTGCACTTGGCCAGTGAAGTTGGGCTGACGGTCGTTCTGACGACGATCGTTGTTCCAGAAGGAAGCAGTGATCGTGTAGAGACCTTTGTCATTGGGGCCAGCATCTTTTGCCTCGCGGAACACATCCGCAGGGATCTGAATGTCGGCCTTGTAGAGGGGCTGATTAGCCATGAAAGGAGAATGAATCAGAACAGAAGTTAGCCACGCGGATAGGGTTATGCACCCTTATCCACGGCGAGGGTGAATGGCGAACCACCTGGATAGTGATCATCAAAAAACTGTTGAGTCTTCTGCGCCATGATTCCCGCCTGAGCGATCAGCTCCGTGCCGTCGAGGCTCACGATTTGAGCCTCTTGCCCTTCCCCTTTATCGGGGTCATATATGGAGATTGCACAGTGAGCCTGGTCGATCTCGATGTCATACATCTGTTCGATGGCCTGTGCATACGCGCCGAGCTGCATCCGATAATCAGCGAGTTGATAGTCGGGCTTTTCCTTGTAGCTGGTCTTCCAATCAAGAAGGGCATAGCTGCCGTCTGTCATGGTCGCCAGCATGTCAAAGGTGCCTGCGTATCCGATTTGCCTGGACGGGCAGAACCAGGCAATTGCGCTTTCGACGAGCTGAGGCTCGTCAATGCGCTCTAGGAACGATTCAATTGAGGCGTAATACGGAATGTATTGCGGGAACTGATCGAAATGAACTTCGATGTCCTCACCATTGAATTGATCTTCAAGAACGCCATGGAGCCAGTTACCACGCTCCACGGCATTGCGAGTGCGGCGATTAGCCTCAGCGTCGCCGACACGCTTTCTCCAGTTGATTAGAGCCATTGTTTTACCAATGGGAGCGGTGGCTGAAGCCACCGTGGTCACTGAAGGCAGGACCACGCCAGGATCAACGTTGGGCAGGTCATCAGAAACGTAATAACGCTTCTTGTTGATCTGCAGCCTGTTGGGGTCGTAGCGCTTGAGTTTCATTAAGCGTTCAAGCTGGAGGTCGAGACACGCCAAGGATTACTTTCCAGGCGGCGTAAATGAAGAGCCAGAGTCCAAACCCAACTGCGCCAACAGCCAGGAATAGACCAAGCGGGTCATCAGAAATTCCATTAGGCAGGAGTGACGAGAGGACCATGATCAGGGTGAAAGCAAACAGTGCCAGCGAAGGCCCTCGCTAAGAGGGCCGCCGCTATGTCTACTTTTTTGCCTCATAGAAAGCTTTGACGGCTTCCACTGCAGCAACAGGGCTTTCGTTGCACTTGGCACGAATAGCATCAAGTTGTTTAGACATTTCTGCCTTGGTGATCTTGACCCCTTTGTCTTTCGTCCAGGCCGCGACAAGAGTGGTGATGACGTTGCCGAAGTCACCAGGAGTTTTCACATTGGCGCCAGTGTTGAGGCCAACGTTTTCCAGGGTGTCTTTGACCGCCATCTGACAACCTTTGGCATCTTCGTAGCCGAGAGGATTGGCATTGCAGAAGTCAATCAACGCCTGCTTCCCATCGAAAGCCGCCGAAGAAGCAGCCTTCACGTCTTCGACAATCTCCTTGAAAACAGCACCGTTACGAGCTGGTTTCTTGCTGTTGCTGGAAGGCTCTTCTTTAGGAATGTCTTCTCCTGCATAAAGGCGAAGACCAAGACCAGTGAAGGTTGCAATTGCCTTCACTGCTGCACGTTGACAGTTGTCGCTGATGGCACGACCGTCAAGCTCCTTGATGGACTTGTGTGTCCGATCCATGATTGGAAACACGAGAGCCACCGTTCGACGGGAGCCGTCTGTCAAATAAGGGCGCAGGTAATAAGCGCCAGGACCGCCAAAAGCCACTTCTCCTAGGGTCTTCTCCTCGAAAGCGACGAAGAATGTTGGGAAGTGCTCTTTCAGATAGCGGTAGGCGAAAGGCCATGACAAATAGGACAGGCCCTTGTAGTCCTTCTCAATGTGAGGACCAATGTCAGGAGTGTCGTAAGCAGCAGCAAACTGCTCAGCGGAAATTTCAAGAGGGGTGAACATGCCGTTCATGCGATCAGTGAGAAGTGCTTGAACTGTTGGGTCAGGACTGGTCATGGTTGGCTTGATAGAAGAGGACGAGGTACTTGCCAGGGTTTTCGCTGTCGCCAACGATCAAGCTCTCTCCAGGAAGCGGCCAGTCATTTACCAAGCGAATGTCAGTGACGTTTTCGCAATGACTGGGGTCGAAGCAGTCTTTAAAAGCTGCTTCTTCACAGAAAAGCTTTACTTCGCAATCCTCGTGAGATGCAAGGAATGTGCGTAAGTGCAGAGCTAATTCAGATGCTTTCATCTGCAAAAAGATCGGAAGGATCGACTGCTTCCTTGGTGTGGTCCATGCAAACTTCCCATGCATTGTCTGCAAGAGTTGCATTTCCTTCCCAAGTAGGGGTGGAACGTACCAGGCGCTCCAACGTCTCACTGTTTGAGAGTCTCGCGTTATGCGCGATATCTCCGAGATGAGACCAAGCGGTCTCGGTGAGCAGAACGTGGCGACGCCTTTTGTGTTCACCATGAACCGTTTGTGTCATGGAATACAGAGCGCTGCGATGCGAAAAGGTGGCAGCTCGGCATAAGTTACCCACCGTGTGAAGGGTGTGCAAGAACCAAATCTGAATAAATCCTGAAGTCCACATTTGGACTGTTAAAGACTCGTAAAAACCCTTGCGACCATTGTCATTCCTGTTAGAACTGCGTGGCCTCAACTCTCCCTATGGCGTTCTCAATCCTGGACCACCTGGATAAACTCGAACCCACCAAGGAGAAAGGGAAATACGTGTGTCCCGCGTGCGGCGGGAGCAATTTGTCTGTGAACATGACTACTGGCGCATACAACTGTTTCAACGACGACACAAATTCGCATCGAGCCGAGATTCGCAATATCGTCGCCCCTTTGGAGCGCTGGGAGCGTCCACCTCGCGAAGCTCAGTCTTACAATTTTTCTTATGAGAATCGTGATGGCGCAACGGTTCTGGACGTTGTCAGGGACGACAGATCTGGCAAGAAACAGATATATCAGAACTATCCCACCGTCGAAAAGGAGAGCCCGCAACGCAAAGCTCTCATTGAAGAAGTAAGGGCTTCTGTTCTTCCTTATAGGTATAGGGAAGCGATTCAAGCCGCTGAGGTTGCCCAGACTCCCATCTTCATCGTCGAAGGCGAACTTTGTGCCGATAAGTTGTGGGAGATAGGTCTTCCCGCTGTCACTTTCCTTGGAGGTAGTGGTCAGTACAGACAGAACGGTGACTACACAACGTTATTCCGAGGACGACGAATCGTTCTCTGTCCTGATCGCGACGAGCCAGGTGTAGCTCTTATGAAAGAAGTGGCTGGGGACAATCCTGGCTGCCAATTTTTATACGCCGACCCAGATTCCTTTGAGTGGGACAACCTTCCTGCAAAAGGTGGGTACGACGTTGGTGACTGGATCGAAGAAGGTGCAGACGAAGAAACAATTCTTTCTGCAGTTGTTTCCAAAGATCGCCACGAAGGTAAAGATGGACTCCCTTCGTATGAAGAGATCATCAGCAATCTTGAGCAGATGGTTGGCCTTTACGCCAACGATGCTCGCGTTTCTTACGAGGCACAACAATGGCTCACGCGCCATGGCATCAAGATGCCGCCTCCGACCGTGGAAAAGCTTTTGGCTGAAGCCAAGGCACGCATTCACGGCAAAGAAGAAATGCAGGTGCTGGATGCGAAAAGTATTGCCCTGTCGGAAGATGCTCGTAAATGGAGCATTGCTGGAATCCTGCCTGAAAGCAGTGTGATGCTTCTTGCTGCTGCTCCAGGCTCAGGAAAGTCAACCCTTCTCTACAACTGGGCGCTGCACATCGCCACAGGCAAATCCTGGAGCAATCGCCGCTGCAAGAAAGGCACGGCTTTGATCATCCAGTGCGACGAACCAGTCGTTGACGCAGCCGAAAAGCTGCAAATTATTGGTTATGGCGAAGATGCTCTCGACTTTGGACAAGTGAAGTTCATCGAGCGCTGGCGGTTTGACAACATTCCTCAGCTCCAGGACCACATCAAAAGAGAGCGTCCTCAAATCGTGATGATCGACAGTCTCACGGCATGTCTCGCAGGCATGGATGTTGACCTCATCCGCTCCGATGCAGGCAACTGCATTTACGAGCTGCGGGACATCGCCAACACCTACGGGTGCTCCATCGTCATCCTTCACCACCTCAACAAGAGTGGTGGCATCAGGGACAGCAGCAGTTTTGAGGCGAACGTTTCCGAAGTGGTCAAGCTTTACAAGCAGGACCAGGGCGGTGATCCTGATCAATTCATCTTTGAGTGGACCAAAAGTCGCTCAGGACTTGCAGGAAAACATTTCATCCATCGCGATCCCACTAGCTACGGATGGTTTTACAAAGGCCCTGTCAACGGTGGTGTTGATGGTTTTGACAATCTCGTTAATGCCATCAACAACCGCGCAAGTGAACGGTTTGACCGTCGCCGCGCAGCTAATGCAATGGGCGCTAAATACGTTGACGCAGCTACTGCTGGTCGACTTCTCGAACAAGCACGTCGCCAAGGCTTGATCACCAGCTCCTGGGATGTTGGCCCTGATGGCACCCGCACCAGGCTGTATCACTCCTGGCAGTACAAGGAGCCTGATTTCGCCGACTTCGATACTCCTGAAGAGACGAAAGAAGAAGACGACTGCTTGTTTTAAATGCGAGGGGGAGCGGTTGCGCTCCCCCTGCCCGTCCGACCCTGCAAGACAGGCTGCTCACATTTTAAGCAACAAACTTACAATGAATATATATTTACTTCCGTTGGATCATGGCGTTTGAGCATAACCCTGGACTAGCGGCTTTGTATCGCATTATTCAACAGCAAAATGTCAGTAATGCTGGCGAAGACAAGCCTGTTGAGCAGGCTGAGACAGAGGAAATTGTGAAAGAAATTGACGAGGAAAAGAAAACGCGGCGTTCAAGACGCCGCGCTCGCAATAAATAATTCTGAGGATCGGTTGACTTTGTATTGAAGAACTGGTCAGTCCTGTATAGAGCGAAGGGACTGCCAGCTTTTCCTCTTTTTGATTTTCTCCCAGTCTTGATCACCCTTCGCTTTGCCATGAAGCCAGGCGTCCATTGATTGGCCGTTTTTCGGGCCGTTGCGAGGAAGTTTGATGATTTTTGGCTCTTTGTCCATGGTCAGGGGGAATACCTGCATCGAAGGTAGGCCGATTCTCCATGAAGCGGAAGTGTGCAGTCAATTGACTGATCGTCACAAAACCCCCTTGATCTCAGTGCGTCTCCCCTTTACCCTCAAAGCCAGGACGGCTAGCCCTCTGCTGCTTAGTCGACTTAGTCCACTTAGCTAAGCACTTAGCTAACTTCCGCAGCGAGGGAGCCGCCCCAAGCGGCGGACGAGCATTCCAAACAAAAATCATCTGCCAACATAGGCAGGATTAAGTTTGACAAATGCTTAAGCGTCCTAAGCCTGTAGAAGTGCTTCCCTCAATTGAGCACAATGGAACGGAAATCATCTGCCGTATCCATCACGGTTTCTCCTCGCCATCCAGAGGTCCGCAGCCAGCACCTCGGTATCTTTACGGAGCCGTGAGCCCTCAAGGCGAACGGCATTGGCGAAATAATCTTGACGCTATCAAAGCGTTGATTGATAACGGCTTCAACAGCAAAAAGGAAAAGGATGGGAAGTAATAATCGGCCAGAGCTGAACTTTGCTGACGAGCAAGAACAGCTCCAGTACGGCGTCAAAGTCCTGCTTGAGGCAGGACTTTCTCCGCAGCAGATCGAGACCATCAGGGAGAAAACGCCACCAGGCAAAGGTCTGTCAAAGGAGTTGCTTGGTCAGCGCCGATACATGGTCCAGGAATTGCTGGCAGCAAAGCTAAGCAATCGTCAGATTGCTGAAGTGCTCAAGCTTTCCAAAGAAACAGTGAATGCCGATAGGCATCACAATCGCCAGCTTTATACGGAAAAACTGCTTGCTTCCGCAGACGTGCATAGGGCACGTCTGCTTGAGGAGCAAATGAAACTGAAGGAAGTAGCGCTTGAAAGCTTTGAAGAAAGCAAGAAGAAGAAGGTGACCACCATTCAGGATGGAGATGATGGAAAAGGCGGCACCATTATTCGCGTGGAAGAAAGCGCTGGTGATCATGGTTTCTTGAACGTTGCTAAGAACTCGCTGGTGGAGCAGGCCAAGCTTCTGGGGCTGCATGAACTGAAACGTGAAGAAAATCAAGACAAGAGCTATCGACAATTCTTGCAAGATCTGTCTTCCACCATTGACAAGGAAAAGGAACTCAAGAATGCGAATGAGATGCGTGATGGTGCCATCCCAGTGAGCTTTGAGGAAAACGAGGAACCAGAGAAGAAGCCAGACAACGATGCTTTATCAAGCCTTCCGCCATCGGAATATTGACGAACTTGGCTAGTCTCGGCAGTATGGGGATAACGCGAGAAAGTCATGACTCTTCCTTTTAATACTGTTGACGACTTCCTGCGCGGTATTCGTGAAGCGAAAAGCAAGCAGCGTCCAGATATTGAAGGAATAATTGACGAAGCTTTTGATGATCCCCATACCATTGCTGTGCCGCCTGACCTGGGCGACATGATCGTAGATCTCACCGAGAAGTATGGAGACGAAGCATTACGCCAAATAGCCTTATTCTGCATTGGTAAATGGTTTGCTTATCACAATGCATATATCGAAGGTTTAGTAGAAGATGACAATATCCATGCCGCATTGTCCACCACCATGGATTCAACGCGGGTTAGTCAATGCATGACTAACCTTGAAACCGTAAGTAGTTTCAGTGGAAGTGAAGAATGGGTGGCGATGGTAAAGGATCTGGCGATTGGTGCAGTGAACGATGCCTTTAACGAACGTGAAGATCCTGACAATAAGTAGTGTTTTGCACAAAATTTGGCTAATCTGCAAACACTCAGCGTCGTAAGCGCTGGTCTTGACAAGCGATGACTGTTGAGCGGACTTCAAAAATGGTCGATATCTGCATTCCGCCTGCGCTCGCAGAAGACGCATTGAAGATGGCAGAAGATAACTGCCATCCCGCTTGGTCCAAAGGTCATCAACGAGGAAAATATTTTATCGTCTCAACTGACAGTCTTGACGACATGTCTGAAATGGCGGATTTCGCTCGTGTGAGCCTGGAAGATCCCGACCATACGCTGTCGAAAAACAAGAGAGCAGCATGTCAAGCGCTGCTTGATCGCACCCATCGCCATGCTGTCCTGGAGCCTCTTGGCGACATTCACTGCCTGGCCGTGGCCTGGAGGGACAAGCCTTTAAAGGGGAGTAAGGGTAGCCGCGTAGTTACAGAATTGCGGAAAGCATCGTCAGACTCCCCCACCTTCAGGCAACCACGTCTCTCCTAGTCGGAGCCACCTGGCGAGTCGTTCTCGCTCTTGTTCGGGTGACAGCGCTTTTCGATTTTCTCGGCGCGTTTCTCGGCTTTCTTGATCAACTTGGCTGCTTTCTTGGGGTCGAGCAGCGTGTCTGCTTGCCGCATCAGCTCCGCTAGCTTTTTCACATGATGCTGCAGGCTTTTCACTTGCTCTCATCGTTTCTTTTACATTTTGCCAAACAAAAGGGGCCTGATGGCCCCCTGGAACTGGCCAGCCCTGTATAGAGGAACTGGCTGACCTTGTATTAGCTGTGAGCCTCCGATAAGCCTGTTCCAGCAAATGCTCGAAGCTGGGGAAAGGAGATTCCCAGGGAGTCATGTCCTCCCCTGCTGATCCTTGCTGCATCTGGGAATGCGCTTGGTCTCAGCCTCCTCTCCAGACCCGCCCGTCCTCACGGCACTGTTGCAGGAACAGTGGACACTCGATATGGTGCCAGGGCCGACTCACTTCACGAGCATACCCCATGGTTACATCGCCGACAGTCTTCATCGTTGGAAGTCTTTCCGTAATCGCCACCTTCTTCACCTTGTTCATGCCGACCAAGGTGATGCCCGACCAGGAAGGCTACGAAAAATGCGTCCAGCTCCATCCTGATCGTTATTGTCGAATCGCTAACGGTTTCCATGTCGAGCCTCTTGACATCTGGAAAGAGAACAACGACAATTGAGCCCAAGCCCGCGAGGGCATTCGTTTCCAAAGTTCATGTCCACAACACATTTCCGCGTTTCACGCCGTGCTGCTGATGCTCTCGGCGTGACTGTTCTTGACGTTCTGGCCAACACTGTTCTCGTTCGGACTGATAAAGGTCCGAGGTTCATGAGTCGTAAAAAGTTCGACGCATGGGAAGTTGGCCAGCGTTCCGGCCGTGCAATGCACTGCCGAGTGCAACGCACTGGCACACACGTCTGGACTGTTGAAGATCCCACGACAAACAGCGGCGCTCAAACTGTCATCCGCACTGGCGCTCATGCCAAAGGCATCGAAGGCAAATGGAGCTGCACCTGCACTGATGCCCATTTCATGCTGGAGCGTGGCCAAGAGCCATGCTGCAAGCACATCCTGGCCGTTCACCTGCAAGGAGCGCTGAAGTGAAAAAGAAAAAAAATTGCACCATTAACCAGACGAAAGTATTAGAGATGACTCTCATGAGTTATCACAATTTGCGCAGAAAAATACGGGCAGGAGAATTTCCTGGCCCCATCGGCAAGAACAAGTATGGCAAGCCGATATATGACGAGAATGCTGTCAAGCAGTGGGTGAAGGACAACACTCCCTTTTGCCAGCGTCTCTTCCAATCCACTGCGACCATTGACTTGTTTGACGGTGAATTGAGAGAAGTTCGCAAGGCAGCCAAGATCCTTGACTGCGATATCGAACCTTTCATTATCGATGCCGCAGTCTGGAAGGCTCGTAAAATCCTCGATCACATGGGAGAAAAATGACATCCCCTCCTTACAGCAACAAGATGAATTACTGGCTCGACCTGCTGCAGGAGGCCGAGCGTCAAGCGAAGGCCGATCCTGACCATCGGGAATACTGGCAATTCAAGGTGAAAGAAGCTGATGAAAAGATAGATCTTATTGCTAGTCAAATCCTCGATGAACCCTCTGACCAATGAAACGTTTTTACAAGCGCAAAGCAGGAGCCTTTGACCGCTACCTGAGCAGTCAAGTGGATAGCGAAGGCTCCAAGGTGTTGAAGCAGGATCCTCTGCATCTCAAGGATCAGCCTGCTTACGACCGTGAAATGCTTCGACGTGAGCAACGCCAGCGCCAGCAGCGAGAAATCGCAAGACTCTCTATTGAAGAGCGGCGGGCGCAGCATGCAAGGCAGGACCAGCAGCGTGAACGCTTCAGAGCTGAGACCAATCCTCAGCTCTACGAGGAGTACAGCCAGGCCATTGAAGAGGCTGTCAAGACAGGGCTTTTGACAGAAGACTAAGCAGTGGACGGTTGGACAACTGTCACACGGTTGTCAGGGAATGTGTTGACAGGGTCTGACAAGGCCCTGTACCTTGTTGGTCATCGGGGGTCAGCGATGGCCCCGCAATTCATTCTCTTCTTTCCATCATGACTGTCGCCAACGCCGCTCACATCGCCAACCTCCTGACCGAGGCTCTCAACACTGCCAACGACAACGGCGAAAAGCCCCGCACTCAGGACGGATATATCAAGAGCATGAGCGGTGACCTCCGCACTGCCACTCGTCGCCTTGCCAAGGAACTTGGTTACGACGCTGCCACTGTTAGCAGCAGCACTCTTAAAGAGATCCTGCGCCATGGCGCCACTCAAGGTCCTGGATCGATGATCCAAACCATGGCTGTCAGGGAGGACATTGTTCCTTTCGCTGAAGAAAAGACTGAACAGCCTGTGGCTGTCGACTCTGTTGACGCCCTGAGACAAAGCCTCGCTCCTGCTCCTGCTGTCCCCTCTGGCAAGGCTGCCGTGATCCAGCAGATGCAAGAGCTGATGGCTCAGGCCCTGGCTCCTGACAACGCTTCCAATGGTGTGTCAGAGCAGGATGTCATCGCTCTCATCGAGAAGTACGCCCACAAGCCTGCTGAGAAAAACATCGTCGTCACCCTCCCTGCTGGCAAGAAAGCCCTGGGCACCAAGCTTGTCCATGAGCAGTTCGATTCTGTGCTCAAGGCAGTTGCTGCTGAAGTGCCCGTGATGCTGGTTGGCCCTGCAGGCTCTGGCAAGACCACCATCTGTGAGCAGGTGGCTAAGGCCCTGGACCTGCGGTTCTACTTCACTGGTGCCGTGGCTTCTGAGTACAAGCTCAGCGGTTTCGTCGACGCCCAGGGACGCATCGTCTCCACCGCTTTCCGCGATGCCTACACCAACGGTGGCCTGTTCCTCTTCGATGAAGTGGATGCTTCCATGCCTCAGGCGATCATGGCCTTCAACGCTGCCCTGGCCAACGGCCACTGCGACTTCCCTGGTGACACTGAACCCACCAAGCGTCACCCTGACTTCCGCGTGGTTGCTGCTGCTAACACCTTTGGCCGCGGCGCTGATCGTCAATACGTTGGTCGCAACCAGCTCGATGCAGCCTCCCTGGACCGTTTCGTGATCATCAGCATGGATTACGACGAGAAGCTGGAGCGGGCGCTGGCCGGCAACACCGACTGGGCTCGCAAGGTGCAGCGCATCCGTCGCGAGATCAACAAACAGCAGATCCGTCACATCGTCAGCCCCCGCGCCTCCATCCAAGGCGCTCGCCTCCTGGCTGCTGGTTTCAGCACCGACGAAGTGCTGGAGAGCACCGTCTGGAAAGGTCTGGACAAAGACAGCAAGGCCCGTGTGCTTGCCAACATCGTCGGCTGACAATCGCTTGACAGGGGGCGCAAGCCCCCTTTATCTTTGACATGCCTGGAGACGGGCGTTGTTTTTCCTTTCTGTCATGACCACCTCCGCATATATCGAGCCTCAGCACCAGCGCATCGAGACTGATAGCCGCATCACCCATCGCTATTGGTTTGACGGTCTGATGCAATGCACCGCCTGGGCTGGCGACATGGATGCCAAGCGTTGGAGCATGAAGAGCAGTCATGAAGAGAGCCGTGAGCGCACCAAGTGGGCTGGCACCAAGTCCTACGAGGCAGCCGCCAAGCTTGTCATGAAGGGCTGGAAGAAAGGCAGGCAGCAGCTCCTGGACAACGTTGAAGCCATTGCCTTGAAGAAGGATTTGGTGGACATGCCCAGCTTCCTCTACGACGTGGCTGGTGCTCGCCCTGAAGTGCCCCTGGCCGTTGCTGGTGACCCTTGCTGCATGTGGGACGCCAATCCACTGGTGGAGAGCAAGGCTCCCACCTACCGCTTGTTCATCAACATCTCCGCCTCTTGCAAGTGGGATGCCAAGCACCTGATGAACTGGGGAGCCTGCATCCTGAGCGTTGTCGACAGCCTGGAGGCCCAGGGCAACTGCAGTATTGAAGTGAACATCTGCCAGGGCAACAGAGGTGGCCATGGAAGAAGCGAATTTATCGTCCGCCTGAAGGAGGCTGGCCAGCACATCGACTTTGACATCATGGCCTTCGCTATTGCTCACCCCTCGATGCTTCGCCGTGTGATGTTTGGCTGCATGGAGCGTGTCGCTGAGGACGGCTTTGAAGAGCTGATGGGCCGCGGCTACGGCTGTCCTGCAGAACTAAGCTCTGACGTGCTGGGCAGCGATCTGTACGTGCCTGGCATCGGCGAGTGTGGTATTGACGAGTATTACCTCAAGCACCGTCCCGCTGAGGACATTTTCCCCTTTGTTATGAAAGGCTTCAAGCACCTGATGGCAGGACGCACATTTCAGGGAGAGGAGAGGGCGGCTTGACAGCCGCCCGTGCGGGCATATATATTCTTTGACATGGGCAGCGATGCCTACGATGTTCCTTTTCAACAGTCATGACACGTCCTTATCAAGTGGTCCGCGTCAACTTCGCCGACGACAGCACCAAAGTCCTGGGTAGCTACGCCACCTACGATGCCGCCGACGAGGCCCTGGATCGCTGGTGTGATCGCTTCCCTCACGCATATATCGACATCTACAACAAGACTGAGACCAATGACTGAGCACAGCACAGCCGCATTCAAAATGGACGTGTTCGACAACGAATGGCGTCCCCTGATCAAACTGTTCAATCGAGCAATGGCAGAAAAGACGATCACCGAAGCATTCAATGCTGAGGAGCTGGACCGCCTCGAAACGTTCATTGGCTGGTTCAAAGAAGAGGCTTTGGAGAAAGGCGCATGATCACCCTCCATAGTTTCAAAGACTTCGGCCCGTACTTCGAGCCCAGCAAGGGCCGCTACCAGGCGGCCCGCCTTAAAGACTTGGTCTTCCACGTCAGGCAGTGTATGGAAGACGACGATGACTACATCGGAGTCTTCGACAATGGTGAGTGCAAGGCCATCTGGAGCCGTGAGAACGATGTGCAGAGTGATGGAGAGGGTGGCTTAGAGGAAGCGGGCCGTTGGTACGAACTTCACCGCCCTGGAAGCGTCGGAGCAGGGCTTTGGAACATAATGCTCAAAAATGTGTCCGATAAATGAGGCATCATATGGTCATCGCTGCAAATAAAAATGCATAAAAAAGAGAGAACTGGCCAGCTCCGTATTTGGGAACTGGCTGGAGGCGTATCTAAGAAATTTTTGGGTCCGGCTAGGGTCGTATCTACGGCCCAGCGAGGATTTTCTCGTAGTACGCTTGTACTATTGATAATG
>MDSZ01095770.1_pt1 | contig 15136 bp, 14 predicted proteins | sample 811201 | NCBI WGS metagenome assembly MDSZ01 (sample SAMN05326647, study PRJNA326480) | marine metagenome | isolation source: seawater | place: Indian Ocean: North | collected 2010
ATATAGTTACAATCAAACCAACTGGTACACCTAGAAGAGGACCTATAGATGATCAAGTATGGGTTATAATTGGACCTCAAGGTGATGGATATAGATATAGAGATAGTGACACTGATAAAACTAGTTGGTCACCACTAGAATTTTTTAGAGATTTAATAATAAGGAAAAGAGCGAATGTAAAAAGAAATAATAGGTTCGTTTTAGGCACTCGTGAATTTAAAGAAAATAAAGTAGTTAATGAACAATTAAAATTTAAATTCTCAAAAGATTTCGATAAAGAAGCAAAACAAAAAGGACCTCATCAAGATAGTTCAGTCTATAAACAGATGAGAGATATTGTTAAAAATAAAGGTATGGGAACTGTTAAAACTGATAAAGGCTCAATGAAAGTAGATTTGCAATCTGCTTATAGATGGCTTGCTTCTTATCATGCACTTAGTGATAAAAATAAAGGTAACTTAATTAAAATGGCTCAGAGAAGCAGTAATTCTTTAGCTACTACAATTAAAGTTGCACAAACACTAACTGTTAAAGCTTCTGTAGAAAAAGTTGAAGAGTCAGCAGAACAAGTAAGTGAAAGACTTAAGCCTGGTAAGATAGACCCAAGAGAAGCAATGGGAAAAATCATCACTGGTGAAATTAAAAAGGCTTCTTTAAAACAAGCCGGTCCTGGTAATCGTAGACAAGTATATATACAAGTTTACGGTAAACCTTCAACTGAAGGTGCACCACCTGATTCAATTTATATTGACTTAGAAGGATTTAGCGGTGCAGTTGGCATTCAAGCAAACATGATTAAAAGTACTGAAATTAAACCTGATGGTACTTTAGAGATACGAGCTAAATAATTAACCTAAATCGTCTACTCTTTCTTGAAGAATTTTCTTTAGAAAACCGTCATCGATATGTTCATTACATTCTATTTCTTCTAAATATTTTTTGCAAACATCTCTTTGTATATTAATATGTTTATAATATTTTTTAGCTTCCATAATATATTTGTGAAAACATATTTGTGTAAAGTATGCAAAAGGATTTGGTTTTTCTCTTTTAATGTCAAATTTATGTACCTGACTAATCATTCTTAAACAAGCTTCACCAATAAAATCTTCTTTCACAGCTTGAGGATATCCAACCCAATTTCCACGATTAGTAAATCTAGTTGCTATCTCTAAGAACATTTTTCCAAGTTCTTCACTTATTTCTTCTGTTTCATGATAGCGTTCTAGTTCTCTCATTAAATCTTTATTGGTGCAATACTGCTTTGGTTTTTTACTAGCCATAATATAAATACCTTCGTTTAAAGTGCCTAATTAATTATACACTTTATTTACGTTTTTGAAGAAGAAGGTAGTCATGAATTTTAAATTATTATATGAAAAAGCTTTAAGAAGAGTAGCACAAGACCCTGATATTAAGAAAAAAGGTGGTACTCAACCAAAAAAGTATTATAAAGATTTATCTAAGTCTACAAAATACGCTAGAGATCAACATTTTAAAAAAGGTGCAAAAGCAGACGTTGATGACCCTGATTCTTATAAACCAGCACCTGGTGATACAAAAGGAAAAACTAAACCATCTAAACACACTAAAAAGTTTAAACAGATGTTTGGTGATGCTCAAGAAAGAATACCAAGAAAAAAAGGACAACATAGAGGTTCTTCTTCTCATTCTGATTTATATACAGATGAAGACCCAGAAGGTACTATACATGGTTTAGGATTTAAAGATGCAGAAACAGCCAAAAAAGGTATTGCTATAATAAACAAGTCCGATAGAACTCACGCACATAAAGTTCAAGCTACACTCGTTATGCAACAAAGAGCGAAAGTGGCCATTGAAAGAACTAAAGACCCTGAGAAAAAGAAAAATTTAAAGGCTGCCTATGAAATATGGACAAAACATCTTAATAAATTAAAAGAGATAACAAAAAAGCAAAATGAAGATGTGAGAAAAATGCCTGGTGGTGGTTATGGCGTATATGCAGATAAGTTTGTAAAAGGTAGAAGAGTAATGACACCTGGTGGAAAACACGCAAAAGAATTAAAAAAAGTTTATAAAAATAAAAAAGATGCAAACGATTACATGGCAGCCATTATGATTGCTAAAGGAGGGGGATAACATGAAAAGTTTCAAAGAAGTTTTTCAAGAATTATTTAGTGAAAACAAAGTTTATAAAAAAGGTGACACAGTAAATTTACTTTCTTTTGATAGAAAAGAAACAGGTAAAGCAAAAGTAAAGTCAGTCACAAAAGCAAAGCCTAATAAATTTGGTATAAAAAATTACTACATAACCGATAAGGGAACTTTTTCAGATATGGAAGTTGACGGAACATCAGCATATAAATTGAGATTCAAAGGTAATACCGAAAAAGAAGTTATGAAAGCATTAGGTGAAAAAGCACCTAACACAGATGATGCGATGAAGAGATACAAAGCCGGTAAAGCTGGTTTTACAGACATAGCACATCTTAAAGCAAAAGGCTTAATTGCAAGAGCAGACGGTACAAAAAGAAAATCACCAAAGTATGAAAGTGTTGAACAAATTGAAGAACAAATTTCTAGTGTTGTACAAATACAAGATAGAGTGGATATGTATATCACTAAAAGAGATTTTGCAATGAAATTAGCAGATACACTTCAAAAAGCTAGATATAATGTTACATTAGAACCTCTTTCAGTTGGGTTTAGAGTAACAGTTCATTTCAATCCAAGTTCTTACAAATCAAAACCATATGATAAACAACTTAAAGACCTCTTAAATAAAGCTAAATTTAAAGGTAAACCTGAAAAAGAATTTAGATTCGGTAAACTACCTTACTCTATGAATGAAAGCTATGATTTGTTTGAAGAACTAAAACAAGTTGGTATTTCTGAAAAACAAATAAAAGGTCTTAAAAATAAAGCTGATAAAACAGGTATACCTTATGGTATTCTAAAACAAGTTTATGATAGAGGTATGGCTGCCTGGAAGACAGGTCATAGACCAGGTGCAGGACAACATCAGTGGGCATTTGCTCGGGTCAATTCTTTTGCTACAAAATCAAAAGGAACTTGGGGTGGTGCTGATAAAGATTTAGCAGATAAGGTTCGTGCTGGTAAAAAGAGATAATGATTGTTACTAAAACAGAACTTGATCAAATTGAAAAATATGCTGATAGATTATACAAAGCAGTAGGTGTTGATGTAGAGTTTACTAGACACTTTCTTGATAGAATTAATGATATTAGAAATAAGAAACAAATTACAAGTTCTGAATTAATAAGATTTTTTAAACAAGCTTTTAGAAAATATGGTAAAAAAATAAAAACATTAGGTGATCAAGGACAAGCTGTTCTTCATGATATGAAAACCGATATAAATTTACCTTTTGTTATGAGATGGGACGGCAAAGAATTTGATTTAGTAGGAAAAACTATAATGAGAAAAAAGAATTTTCAAACAAGAAATCCAAAATTATCTTTTGAGTCTGTTTATAAAGAAGCTACTCAAATCAATGAAGGTGGTGCATTTGGTCATTTAAATCATCCTTTTGATGTCAACTCTTTTACTTTCAAAGAATTAGAAAATTTAATAATTAAAATACTTTCAGGTGACTTAGACTATGCAGAAGAAAAAACTGATGGTCATAATCTCATGTTAACAGTTGTGAATGGTAGAGTATTGGCTGCCAGAAATAAAAGTCATTTAAAAAATAAAGGTGCTGATGCACTTAATGTTTCTGATATGGCTAAAAAATTCTCAGGTAGAGAAAACGCTCTTGCTTACACCAATGCAATGCAAGATTTTAAAAATGCTGTTTCAAAACTATCTGATAAACAAGTTAAGAAAATATTTGATGACGGTGCAAATTTTATGAGTGTCGAAATAATGATGCCTTCGGCTGCCGAGAACGTAATAAAATATGGTGTTACTGAAATTAGATTACAAGGCACAATAAAATATAATGATGAAGGTGAACCAATAGAACAGATAAACAAAGAGAATGCTAGAATACTTGATGGTATGCTCAGACAGAGAGAAGCTGAGAGACAGAATATGTTCAATATCGCAAAACTAAATAGAATTAATCTTCCAAAAATATCTGATTTTAAAAAGAAGAAATCTGAATATCTTAAAAAACTAAAATCTATTATGAAAACAATAGGTGCAAAACCGTCTATGACTATGAGAGATGTTAGAGTTAATTATTTTAATGCTTTGTTGAATAGAGCAGATAAAAAAGGTAAATTATCAAAATCAGCAAGACAACAATGGTTGAGCAGATGGGTAGACAATAATAAATCAGTTAACATAAGAGTTTTAAGAAAGAATACACCTGACTATATGTTATCTGATACACTTTCTATTGAAAAAGATTTATCTAAACATAATAAACAATTAATATTACCTCTAGAAAAATTATTCTTAAAATTAGGTGCAGAGGTCATGTCCTTAATAAGTAAATTCATGGCTGTTAACCCAGATGAAACAATAAAAAATATGAAAAAACAAATTGACGATGTTACTAAAAAAGTGCTATCATCAGGGGATACTAAACTTATAGATAAGTTAAATTATGAAATACAAAGATTTGAACAAATTGGTGGTTGGAATGCTGTCATACCTTCAGAGGGTATTACATTTATGTATAAAGGTGAATTATTAAAATTAACAGGTGCATTTGCACCAATCAATCAGTTAACAGGTTTGAGATTTAGAGTATGAAGTCATTTTCAAAATATTATAATAAATTGGAAAAAGAAGTTGAACCTTTCTCACCTTTTGGTGAACAGAAAAGAAAGACTGTTGCTATTTTCCCTGGTTCTTTTAGACCACCTCATAAAGGACATTTTCATTCTGTTTTACAATATTCAAAAATGGCTGACGAAGTTGTTGTTATCATTTCAAAACCTAGTAAGTCTGCTAGAAAGACAAATACTGGTAAGATAATAAGTGCTGAACAATCTAAAAAAGTTTTTGAAATTATGATAAAAGCACAAGGTCTCAAAAATGTAAAAATTGTTTTGTCACCAACACCTTCACCGATTAAAGCTTCTTATGATTACGCAGAAAAACTTAAAAATGTTGATGTTATTTTTGGTTCTTCAAAAGATGCAGATGATTTAAAAAGATGGGGTACGGTTTCAAAATATATGGATAAAAATAATCCATCAATAACTGTGTTAGACCCTAAATCAACAGCAGTGAATAGATTGTATTCAGCAACAGATATTAGAAATAAAATAGATGATATAGATGCATATGACGATGCAATGCCTAACAGATTAAGTAAAAATGATAAAAAGAAGATTTTTAAGATATTAAATGAAACAGTCAATTTTGAAACATTTTATAATGAGTCACTAAACATAGGTGGTTTAAATTATGAAAAAAGTGTACACACTGCATTAGTTAAAGCTAATATAAATGGTTTGATACCTGGAGATAAACCAGGTGCTGGTTTTAGTGCTGTTGGTAAAGGTGACATAGAAGCGACATATAAAGGTAAAGAATTTAATATCGAAGTAAAAATGAATAAAAATGCTCAGATGGGTGGAACAAGTATCAGAATGGATGTCAATAATAATGATTATGTTTTAGTAAAACCAGATGCAGTAGATGAAGAAGTAGCACCTCTTTTTGTTGAGGCTGCCAAACGAAAAGCAGATGATCTAAAAAAGTGGGTTGACTTTATAAGAAAACAAGAACCTCTTGAACTTCATGAAAAAGTACCATATACAGTTCCTTTTGGTGCTGTCACAAAAGAAGCTTGGAGTTCTGCTCAAAAACAAGGACTTCTAAAAGGTTTGAATCAAATAGAAAAATTTACAAATGCAAATACAATAGCTAAAGCATATAACAGAAAAGGTGTTTATTATATTCAAATAGGTGGTCTTGGTTTATTTTATTTAGGACAAAATCCTCTTAAATTACCAATACCTAAATATGATGGTGAAATAAACATTGAGTTCAGATTAGGTCCAAGTGGTAGTAAACCTAGAAAATTATCTAATGGTGAAACTGTTAAAGTTGTTGGTGCTGGTTATAGATGTCAAGGAAGATTAAAGACTAGTAAGAAATCAAAATATTCGTTAGATGATTTAGAGTCTATTAAGAAACTTTTTAGCTAGTTGAAAATCTTGCACCAAAATCTTTTGGGTCCATATCACCAGTTGCTTTAAATATAGAATTTTCTAAATTACTTTTTAATTTTTCAAGATCATGTACACCACGATATTTTTCAGGTTTCTCTTTTATTTTTGAAACATAAACATATGCTTCTTTTATTTTACCTTTTTTTATCAAATCAGCTACTTTTAAAACATCTCTTTTATATGCGTCAACATAAGGTCCTTTTGCATATTCTTCTAGACCAACTATATAATTATTAAATGCTCTAAAATATTCAAACTGTGCTGAAGGAGATAAATCATCAATGTATTTAGGTCTTATCATACCTTTAGGTGGTGAATATTTAAAATAATTACTTTTACTACCATCATTATAACCAAACTTTTTTTCTGCAATAGTATCATAAAAGAAATCTGTAAAACTTTCTATTTTTAACATATTCTTAAGTATACCAACTACAAGTGCATAATATCTGTCGGAATCTTTTTTTATATCTTTGTATCTATCATCTACGATTTCTTCTGCTCTTTTAAATAATTCTTCTACTTCTTTTTCAGATTTTCCGCTTTTATCAGAAAAAGACTTTACAAGTGGTGCTGGCATAGTATACTCCTTCGTTAACTAGTATTCTTATTTATAACATTAATAATAAAAAAGGCAGTTATGTTAAACATGGATTCAAAATGGGTAGATGCTTATATCCCACAAAAAGTTGATGATCTTGTACTAAACCCAACATCTAAAGACAAACTTAGAAGATTACTTGAATCAGGTAAAAGATTCAATGTAACACTTCACGGTAGAGCAGGTATTGGTAAAACAGCTACAAGTAATGTAATTTCAAAGTCATTAGATGCTATTGAGTATTTCGTATCTTGTTCACTTGATGGTAACATAGATAATATTCGAACAAATGTACAAAGATTTTGTGAGTCTGTTTCTTTTGACGGTAGACCTAAACTCGTTATACTTGATGAGATTGACGGTATGAGTCTTGAAGCACAGAAGTCACTTCGTAATATTATGGATAATCATAAAGATTGTATTTTCATATTAACTTGTAATTATTTAAATCGTGTAATCGAACCACTTCAGTCTAGATGTCCACCTGTTTCATTACAGTTTGCAGTATCAGATATTCAGCCTAGAGTTGAACACATATTAAATAATGAGTCTATTGAGTTTTCTAGTGAAGATTTAACAAACTTTATGGAAAAGATACTTCCTAAGTTTCTACCAGATATTAGAACTTCAGTTTCTGTATTACAAGATTGTTGTTCGTCTGGTAAGTTAGATACTACAACAGAGATAGCACTTATCGATGGTGTTGATGAAACTTGTAAGTATATATTAAGTTCAGTTAAAGAGGGACAAACACCATTACAAGTAAGAGAATATTTAATTAAAAACTCTGAAAAGTTTAGTGAAGATTATCTCAAACTCTCTTCTAATCTATTTAATATACTATGTAGAACAAAGATAAGTTCTAGTGATTTATCAAATATAGGTGACATAATATTTAGAATAGATCAAGTAATTGATAAAGAGATACAGTTTTTTGTTTTAATATCGTATCTTCATAATCTCATAACAAAAAGTAGTAAATAAAGGTATGAGCATAAAAAAACATTTAACAATCACAAGAACTTGTGACTTGTGTGGGAAACAAGAAGGTGTTCATTTAAAAGAAAAAGATTTTTACAAAGAAGCACCTTGCCTTATAATGAAAAATTATAAAGGGAAAGATGTAAAGATTTCTCTTAATGTAAGTCTAGAAAATTATGATAAAGATAATATCGAGTCAACACTAGATGATATTATTAAAAGTTATAAACAAACACATCAAGATTTAAATTATGAAGCGTTAAGAGACGAAGATGAAAACATGGGTGGTATTTCAGATAAAAACTATTATTCTTTACCAACTAATATAGTAAATCTTTTACAAGACTATTACTTTAAACAATTTGAGAAAGAACAAAGAAAAAGTGTTATTTGTAAGAAATGTTATAAATCTATGGTAAGCTTAATTACCAAGTTTGGTAAATTTGATAAAGATGAGGTTTTTTAGTTTTGAGTGAAAATAAAAGAAAAAATAAAATAATCGATGAGTTATTAGAAGTCGATGAAATACCTGAAGATTTTGAAACACCTGAAGACCTTTTAGAGGGTATCGCTCAGATGACTTCAGAAGTCTCTGAAATTAAAAAAGAGACTGAAAGTATAAAAGTTAGTGATGACCCTATTACTAATTTAAAAATATTCAATGAGGTTTCAGACCTCATAAATAGAGGCGTAGCTGTTTTAGATACTTGTAAAGAAGATATAGAAAGAAGTTCTTTACTTGATGCTGAATTAGTATCAGCTTACGCAAGTCTTATAAGATCAACAAGAGAAATAATTTCTGATAATATAGCTATTTTTAGAGACCGTCAAAAGCACATAGAGAAGCTAGAATTAGAAAACTTAAAACAAGAACACAGAAAAGAAATATTGTTGATGAAAGATGACCTAGAAAAAACAACAAATGACGGTTATGGTGAAACTAAAGTATTCGTACAAGAAGCAGTGGTAGAACTATTAAATGATGTTGAAAAAAAGAAAAAATAATTGTTGACAAAGTTAAGTCGAACCTATATATTAGTAAAAATTTATAATAAAAAGTATTAACACGTTTAGTTAAGGAGACATATGTCACAAAATAGTAATTATGGTGAACACATCAAGAAATACATGGAACAAATTACAAAAGATGAATTTGATCCAATTAGTAAAGACAAAGAGTATGAGATATTAAGAAGTGATACACTCACTCAAAATGAGAAAGTAAATCTACTTGTAAAACACAATGTTAGATTAGTTTCTAAAGTAGCAAGAAAGTACACACATATAGCTGAATATGATGATATGATGCAAGAAGGTGTGATAGGTCTAACAAAGGCTGCCGAAAACTTTGATATGTCAAAAGACGTTAAGTTTTGCACATATGCTTATTTCTATGTATTCAAAGCGATACAAGAATATCTAAAGAAAGAAAACAAGGACTTTTCTTCCATAAGAAATCACTCTGGTCTTTCTTTCGATAAACCAGTTTCTTCAGATGAAGATAATAATAATACTAATGATAGTTTAGAAACTATTGTAAGTGAGTCTTCATATACACCACCATCAGGTGGATATTTTGAGATTACTAGAAATGAAACAGAAGAATTATCAGGTAAAATTGATGAACTAATCTTTAAAAATGAAATACTCGATGAGAGAGAGAAACACATCATCTCTAATAGATTCTTTTCTGAGAAAAAAAGAACTTTAAAAGACATAGGAGATGAGATAGGACTGTCTCATTCTATGGTTAAGTTAGTGCAGGACAAGGCTTTACAAAAGATAAAAGAATTTATAAATTCTCAAGGAATTTCTAGAGAAGATTTCGAGTTTAGTGTATAAATAATACTCGATGTCACTAATTTTAATTAACAAAACGAGAGATTTTAAACCCACTACGGGTTACCCTTGCTAGATAAAATACTCATCAGCAGGACATCTGTGGTTGGGTTTTTTTTATGTTTATGGTTAAAATGTGACAAAAATATCTGTATAATTATTAACTGATTGTACAGATTTAATTTTTATAACCGAACAAGTAAAAAAGAGAGAGAGGAAAACCATGTCAACGACCATTTTTGAAGAACAGATTTCACGCAAACCAGATAGATACCCTTGGACAGAACAATTTATAGAATCAATGCATAATGGTTTTTGGACTGATAAAGAGTTTAACTTTCAATCTGATGTTCAAGACTTTAAAGTCACACTCACGGAACAAGAAAGAGAAATGATTGTTCGTTGCTTATCCGCCATTGGTCAAATCGAAGTGGCGGTTAAAACTTTCTGGGCAAAACTAGGTGAAAATCTACCTCATCCAAGTCTCACTGATCTTGGATATGTAATGGCTAATGTTGAAGTGATACACAATAACGCATATGAAAGATTAATTGAAGTTCTTGAAATGGAAGATATTTTTCAAAAGAATTTAGAATTAGACATCATACAAAACAGGGTAAAATACCTCCGTAAATACAATCACAAGTATTATAAAGACTCAAAGAAACAATATGTCTACTCATTAATATTGTTTACACTATACGTTGAGAATGTGTCTTTATTCAGTCAATTTTACACTATAAACTACTTTAATAGATTTAAGAATGTTTTGAAAGATACTGCACAACAAGTAGCTTATACGTCAAAGGAAGAGTTAATACACGCAATGGTAGGTATAAAGTTAGTTAATACAATTAGAGAAGAACACCCTGAATTATTTGATGAAGAATTAGAAAGTTTAATACACAAACAATGTATTAAGGCATATGAAGCCGAGTCTAAAATTATAGATTGGTCTGTTAATGGTTATAAGTCTGAACATTTAAGTTCACCTATTATGAAAAATTTTATTAAAAATAGATTAAATGAAAGTCTAGAGCAAATTGGCTTTACACCAGTATTTGATGATGTTGATTCAGAACTTTTAGATAAAACTACTTGGTTTGATGAAGACGTATTAGGTAACACTGCAACTGACTTTTTCTTCAAACGTCCTACAGAATATTCAAAAAATGATAAATCTTATGACGAAGATGATTTATTTTAGTATAATATAGTTATGAGTGAAAAATATTACTGGTTAAATAATGATAGTCGTTTATTTCTTGAACGAGGTTATCTTGAAGATGGTGAAACACCTGAAAAAAGAATTAGAGCAATCTCTAGATATGCAGAGAAAGTTTTAAATAAAGAAGGTTTTGCTAAAAAGTTCGAAGACTATATGTCAAGAGGTTGGTATTCACTAGCTTCACCTGTATGGGCAAATTTTGGTAAGCAAAGAGGTTTACCTATTTCTTGTTTTGGTTCTTATATCGATGATACTATGGAAGAAATTTTATATACAGTATCAGAAGTTGGTATGATGTCTAAAATGGGAGGTGGTACATCTGCATATTTTGGTCATCTTCGTGAAAGAGGTGCTGAGATAAAGTCAGGTGGTTCTTCTTCGGGACCTGTACATTTCATGGAACTTTTTGAAACAGTTACTAATGTAGTTTCTCAATCAAATGTAAGACGTGGTTCATTCGCTGGTTATTTAAATGTTGAACATGAAAATATAGATGAATTTTTATCTATTAGAAATGAAGGACATCCTATACAAAATATGTCATTTGGTGTCACAGTCAGTGATAAGTGGATGAAAGAAATGATAGACGGTGATAAAGATAAACGTAAAGTATGGGGTAAGATAATCAAGAAAAGATTTGAGTCTGGTTATCCTTATATTATGTTTAGTGATACAATGAACAAAAAGAAACCTAAAGTCTACAAAGATAAAAAGAAAACTATATGGGGTTCGAACCTTTGCTCAGAAATTGCTTTATCAACTGAAGTTGGTGAATCATTTGTGTGTTGTTTATCTTCTATGAATTTATTACATTATGATGAATGGAAAGATACAGATGCAGTTGAAATATTAACTTATTTCTTAGATGCTGTGATGACAGAGTTCATTGAAAAAGCACAAAAAATTTCATTTATGAAAAGAACAGTTGCTTTTGCTAAAAATCAAAGAGCGATTGGTATAGGTGTATTAGGTTGGCATTCTTATCTTCAAAGTAAGATGATACCTTTTGAATCTATTCAAGCAAATGGTATTAACGTAGAGATACACAAACTTATACAAGAAAAATCACATGAAGCATCTAAACAAATGGCAAAAGAATATGGTGAACCACCTCTTCTTGAAGGTTATGGTATGAGAAATACTACAACCATGGCTATCGCACCTACTACATCTTCAAGTTTTATTCTAGGACAAGTATCACCTAGTGTTGAACCATTAAATAGTAATTATTTTGTAAAAGATTTAGCAAAAGGTAAATTTACATATAAGAATCCTTATTTAAAGAAACTTTTGAAAGAACATGATGCTGATAACAAAGATGTTTGGAAGACAATACTTATCAGTGGTGGTTCAGTTCAGAATTTACATTTTCTTTCAGATGAAGAAAAAGCAGTATTTAAAACATTTGGTGAAATATCACAACATGATATTTTAATACAAGCTTCTTCAAGACAAAAATACATTGATCAGTCTCAAAGTTTAAATTTAATGATACACCCTGCCACACCGGCTAAAGACGTTAATAAATTATTAATCGATGCTTGGGAAATGGGTATTAAAACATTGTACTATCATCGTGGTACAAATCCAGCACAAGAGTTGAGTAGAGATTTAATGACTTGTTCTCATTGTGAAGGGTAAAGTACAGAATAAAAATTCTTAAAAGCAACAGATTCTTTTACACCCATGATTTTTCTATTAGTCATTAGTTCAAAGAATGTTTTTGCTTCTATATTATCAAGTTTACTAAAATCAGCTTTTATATCTCCCCAAACAGGTCTATAGTAAAATACTTTATCACCAGGTATTGATAATATTTGACCAGTAGTCACCATTATACTTTTACCATGAGTTTTAGATGTTCTAAAAGGATTCATTTGAGGATTCTTATTATCTGTATTACCTAATATTCTTAATAAATCTTCTGGTTCTTTTACAGTTTTCATAAGGTCATATGTAACCTTATATCTAGACTCAGATGACTTTCTACTTAATATCATTTTTTCATCATCAGAAACAATAGGATATCCAGCATTTTTAAAATGTATTCCATGATTAGTTCTAACGTAATCTTTATCTTTCTTAAGTTCAGTTAAATTATATTCATAGTCTTTTTCGACATCTACATAAGATGGTGCTTCAATTAAAACAGCTTTATCTTTTGAGAAAACTAAAGAAAATCCTTCCATTTCACTATCGATTAATGACTGAACAGCCTTGTCTACTGTTTTTTCTAATAATGCTTTTCGTAGTGCTTTTCCACCAGGACTATAAAAGACTTCACCTGGTTCCCTTAAAGTACCTGCTTTCTCATCTTTTTTGACTTTGAGAGTTGTATTTAAAACTGCTACACCATATTCGTTAACACCTTCAGTCCATTTCGTCTCTTCGTCCCAGAACATACATCTCTCAGTTCCCATGCGAAAAGACTTCTTAACATGAATAGTAGGTTTATAACTTCTATCACGATTTTTGGCTGCCACCCAGCCATGATCTTCAAAGTATTTAACGGCTAATACACACATTCTTTTTGAACTCCTTTTAGTAAATATGGTCGAGGTGTATTTACAATGGCAGACGATAAAAAAAGAGAACAAATCGATTTAGAAAAAGCTACTAAAATAGTAGAGGAGACTTGTGACCCTGAGATTTTAGAAGACGATGACTCACTTTCAGAAGATGAAAAGTATATAAGAGAGTCTGCATGGTTATTACTTCAAGAATTAGCTGAAGAAGAAGAGGAAGAAGACGAAGACGATGATGAAGAAGAGGATGACGAAGAAGAGGAAGAGTCCGAAGATAGCTCTGAAGAAAGCTCTGAAAGTAGTTCAGAAACATCAACAACCGAAACAAACGTAGAAACATCAACAGTACAAGACATAGTAGCTGAACAAGGTGTTTCAAATGTAGGTGCCGTTTTAGCACAAGTTCAATCTTTAGGGGCAGCCGGTGTGATTGCAATGTCTTCTGCACTATACTTTCAAGGGACAGCAGTTGTAGATAATGCAGTTCCACTTTATGATGACATAAACTTTCAAATTGAAAATATCATGGAACAAGAAGCTATGAATATAGCCATGAACATGGTAATTGACCAACAAATTAACAATCAACTCACACAACAACCTGATATAGTATCTGATGAAGAATCTGAAGATAAGGAGGAAAAATCCGAAAACTCTGAAGAAGATGATAAGAAGAAATCTAAAAAATCTTCTGATGTAGATGAGGAAGAGGAAGAAAAGGAAGAAGACTCTGAAGAAGAATCAGAGGAAAAAACTGAAGAAGAGTCAGAAGATAAAGAAGAAGAAAAACCTAAAAAGAAATCATTTTTAAAGTCATTATTTGGTGATGACGATGAAGAAGACGAAGAAGAGGAGGAAGAAGATGCTGAAGAAACTGAAGAAACTGAAAGGTCTGACGGAGAAGATAATTCAGATGAAGGACAATCTGATGAAGACAGTGAACCAAGTGAAGACGGCGATTCAGAAGATACTGAGTCTGCTGAAGTAGAAGAAAAAGAAGAACCTAAGAAAAAAGGTGGATTCTTTAGTTTATTCGGAGGTGACGATGAAGAAGAGGAGTCTAGTAACGAAGAGGAAGAAGATACTGAAGTCGAAGAAGAAGTTGGGAACGAAGAAGTGGCAGAGGAAGAACCGACAGAGGAGAAACCTCAAGAAGAAGTTAAACAAGTAAAGAAGTCATTCTTTTCATTTTTTGTAAAAGATGATGAAGATACAGAAGAACAACAAGAGGAAGAAAGTGAAGAAATTATTGAAGTTGAAGAAATCGAAGAAGCACCAGAGGTCGAAGAACCAGAAGTCGAAGAAGTTGAAGAAGCACCACAACCTCAAAGAAGTGGAGGGTTCCTTAGTTTCTTTGGACTCGGTAATGATGAAACCGAAGACAGTAGCGAGCCTGAAAATGATGAACCTGTAATTGAAGTAGAAGAACCAGACCCATTACCTCAAATAGAATTATCAGAAGAAGCCATAGAAATAGCAGATAGTGTTTCAGATGAAGCATTAGAAGAAGTAGGCATATCAAGAGATGATTTTAATCAAGCATTATTTAGCTTTGATGTTCAAGGTAATGAAGATGCATTTCAAGAATTAGAGATAGATGAGGATTGGGCGACTGAGAATGTTGTTCAAGATGTAGAAGTTATTCAAGAGAATGTGATAATAAATGAACAAGTTGAAGATTATGAAGAAGTTAACTTTTTAGACTTTCTAGGACCAAATGCACCCGGAAATGATTATGGAGAGGAGGATGCAACACCGATATGATAAAAGCACTTTTAGAATTAGATTGGAGTTCACTTGATCAAGGTCAGTTAATAAACTTTGG
>MDSZ01104675.1_pt1 | contig 15136 bp, 10 predicted proteins | sample 811201 | NCBI WGS metagenome assembly MDSZ01 (sample SAMN05326647, study PRJNA326480) | marine metagenome | isolation source: seawater | place: Indian Ocean: North | collected 2010
TATGAATGCCTCGGTCACCATTGTAAGAAACTGTGCCATCCAAATTCCTAACAAACGCATCGGCATCTGTTTTAAAACCTGAAAAAAGACTTTGACCATATGCATCTCGAGTGTTTGCTAATTCAACCAGAGTTTGGTGAAGGGCTTGCATCTCAGTCAGTATGGCTTTCCGGCTGAACCCATCATAGGCTGGACTGCGTGCCTGGGTTGCTAATTCTGAAATACGGGTCATTACTGATATTGTCTCTTGCAAAGTCTTATCACTTGCACTTAAACGAAGTTGAGCTTTATAAGCATTATCCTCAAAACGATTTAAAAGCTGTTCTTGTTCTCTGGCGGCTGACAATTGCGCTGCAGCAACTGGGTCATCAGATGCTTTCAAGATTGCTTTTCCAGAAGCAATTTTTTCCTGCTTTTTTTGAATGTCTTCCGTCAGTTTTCCAAACTGTCTAATTTGCTGTTCGTTAAATAATTTTGTACTTACCTGCATCAAAACCTCCGTTAGACAACATCAATCAGAGTTTGAAACAGCTCTCTCGCTGTTGATATTACTCGTGCTGATGCTTGATAGGCCTGCTGAAATTCAATTAGGGCGGCAGCCTCACTGTCAAGATTAACTCCCGAGAATTGCGCCTCAGACTCAATGGCGGCCTCTCTTGTAGCGTCCGCGCCATCTAGCGCCTGCTCATTGGACCGAACAGATGCACCAACAGTTGCAACAATTGTGGAAAAAATATCAGAAAACCCTCCGGAACCTTTACCATTCATATCGCCAGATTGTTGCGCGATCATAGCCGCTATGTTCCTAGAATCACCAGCCCCACTTTCTGTGCGCTCTATGGAAAATTGGTCGTTGAGCGCACACTTGCCTTTAAGCTGAACCTGATAGTTGTCGAATGTGAAAATATTATTTTCATCAACTGTGCGGGTTGCAATTGAATGTCCTGTATTTTTGTCAAGTATTTCGTAACGAAGCGAATCGTCAGAAACCGCTTTGATGGTCAATCCACCCCGGTCTAGTGCTGCGGCAATGTAGGCATCAGATTCAGTAGCTATCTGATCATAAACTCCATTGACCAGCCTTGCTCCAGAGCCTGTTGTGAATACTAGAAGATCTTCGACAGCGGTGTCGTTGATAAATATTGTTTGGCTAGCTAAGCTGTTAGCAGTAGCAGTAACATCCACGACATCACCCTTTAAGCTCTCCACCGAAATATGTTCATCAGTAAGCTGAAGCTTTAGGTCAGCTGTTTTCATGCCAAGAGCATCTTGTGGCTCAGCAAATGTGACGCTATTCACGTTTGGGTCATATTCAATAATCACACGCCCACTGTCTGAATCTGTAACAGTTGAATTTATCAAAACACCATTTGGTAGAGCTGGAGCCGTTGTAAGAATACCATTTGCATCCATAGTTACTGTGTGAATTGTATTGTTTATAGTTAAATTTAGACTAGGTAAATCGGCAGCAGCCGTAAACTTAGTACTCGCAAAACGCATTTTAGTGGTGCTTAATCCAAATGAAGTAGCATTATCGCTATTTCCAGAAATTTTTGTGTCCGATGTCACGGTTACGACTTGTCCTGATAGTGTACCACCAGCAATTATTTGCAGTTTCAACTGATTATCAAAATAAGCTGTTAAACGACCTTCTTCGCCTCCAGACACTTGAAGCTCATCATCGACCATCTTGATGAGGTAGGTGTCGCCAGAGAAATCTACATAAACCCCATCACCGTTTTGGGGCATGGGTTTTGCCGCTACAGAAGAAGACAGGGTTAGAGTAGAATTTGATGACGCATCAACGAAATTCACTGAGCCCATCGAGAAACTTTGACCAACCTCTTTTGCCTCAATTCTTAATTTGAATTCCGTAACTGAGTTTACAACCTCTGAAAATGCTGTTGCGGTTACTCCTAAATTAGCTCCATTCACAAGGAAAGCGGCTGCCTCATTTAATTGCTGAGCTGTTGTTACTGCATTTCCTAGACCATCACCATTTGCCATATTCACGGTCAATGTCTGTCCGGCAACCGTAAGATTCATCGTATCAGCACTTGGATCAATAACCGTTGGTCCAGAAAAAGTGTATACCAAACTCTGTGGCTTCGCTACGGCATCACCGCCACTTAAGCTGGCTAATGGCGCCTGTTGACGAAGCTTATCTACCAATTCACGCTGGATGCCGGCCTTCGTCATTACATCAGAACTTCCAGAAGACACCTCAGCTGAAAAAGTGATGTTGTCGTCACTTGTAGGCAAATTCAAACTATAGCGGCCTGCGGCAGCGACAGCGCGCTGACCGTCAAATGACGCTTCATTTCGGTCAGCTTCATCATTTACTATAAATTGAATGGTTTTTTTATCTGAACTGCCATTAGGGGTAATTTCAACTAATCCGTTTCTGGTAGTGTCAGCCACACTATTGGAAGTAACACCTTCTTCGGTTATAAGACTAAAGCTGTTGGCTGAATCCAACTCCACCAAACCGGAAAAACGGGCGTGATCAACAGGTGCGTTATCACCACCAAGTAATACGGAGGCTGCCGCCCCGTGGCCTTTAGCATCAATGGGCTTTGCATTTAATTGAGGTGAGGTTGAAAGATAATCAGAGATAAAAATATCTTTTCCATCAGCTTTAACCAAAATGATGCGTTTTTTATTGCTTGAGAGTTCAGCAGTTATGCCTGTGCGACTTGACTGGTCATTAATCGCATTCATAAGATTCGTCAAATCATTTTGCACAACGTTTGTTTGAACTTCTATTGGTATGCGGTTATCACCTTCAAGCTTAAAACTCACTGTTCCTGAAGCAGACAAATTCGATAACTCAACCCGCATGTTCGCGTTTGCTTTAATCCCTAGATTTTCAAGCCTTTCATTAAGGTTTTTTGCTACATCACTCGCTGCATCCCCGGACCGTAGTTCAACAGATGTTGTCATGCCATTGCTCAAAGCAATTCTTATTGTCTGGTCAGCAGCATTGCTGGTTGGCATGCTTCCACGGCCAAATTGAGCTGACGCCCCTACGCCATTAGCGCCAATTGTCAAGGTGTGCATACCTGATGAACGAGCAATGTTTATTGCCATATTCCTATAAGCAGGCTCTTTTTGATTCAAATATTCACCGGTGTATACAGCTTGTCTAGAAAAACCGTTTTCGTTCGTAATAATTTCATTGAGTTGCTCATTCGTTAAGACAGTTCCAGCAATATGGCGGCCTTCCCGTGTGAAAATTTGCAAATCAGACGCTGAAATAGAATCTTTTACAGATGCTCTGAGTGCGCCGCTCCCGATAGATAACTTTGGCAAATGAGTGTCAGAATCATCAAAATCCCCTCGAGAACTTGTTAGTGTTAATGCTCCATTTGCCCCACTCGCATAAAGACCATAATCTATAAGAGAATTACTGTTTGCATCTGTCAGCACACCTTTATTTAGCATGTCAGCTAATTCTCTGGTATCCGACCAACGGTTAGTTGACGGTGCCGAAGGAAAAATTGAATTGTAATTTAAATTAAAAGTAAATGGACCTGCAGGAGTTGTATCTTCCAGCTTAAAACTAAGCTGTGTTAAATTCGATAATTCTAAGTCAGACACCTGAAATTTTGCTGATGCTTGTCTAGCTAGCGAGGTTAAGGCTGCAGGCCCAGAACCAGCAGGTATTTCAGCGACTAAGCCATCACGAATAAATTCTGAGGCTTCAATTGGTGAGGGCGAATTAACAAGAACTTCATCAAGACGCGGTAATTGTGTTTTGTCGCTTGGCGCGACAATATCGATATCAATATCAGCATCTGACAGATTATCTGCATTAGCGGTGATCAATATTCCAGATGCCGCCGCCAACTGCTGGGGTTTTTCAAGCAAAAATCGCATACCCGAAGCAGCGCCGGTGAGCGTTGAAAGATGAAAAACATCACCTGCCTCTGCCTGACCGTCAATCCGGAGAGTAAAGCCGGGTCCCTTTACTTCTTTTGAACCACGAAGAGGAGTATCCAAAGCAGGACCAGAAATTGTCCAAACATCATCTTCTTTAGAGTAAGTTGCTGTTAAATCAGAAAGAGGTAACAGCTCAGGGTTTGTAATTAATAGCTCACCTCTAACTTCACTGCGATTAGTTATACCCAATGACAAAGTCATGTTTTTATCCGAAAACATATTTGTACCGGCTTCACCCTCAAGAGTGATACCTTTCAAGTGTTGCCGATTCATTTCTTGGCTCATCAAGGCAGCAAGGTGATTCACATCTTGTAGTGCCTCCATAACTGCCTTATTTGCGTCGATTAAACCGCCTGCCATGCCGGCAGTTATCTGGTTGGTAGCAATATCCTCTCCTCCAGTCCTAATCAATGGCTGCATTCCACTGCTAGTCTTTCGCACTCCAGTCATTATAGCCTGCTTACCTTCAACGATAGTTGGTCCGACACCAGATGAGCCCAATTTTACATTCACAACGCCACGTCCACTGTAGCTTACCGTCAGATCAGTAAGCTTTGACAAATTGGTAATTGCTTTATCACGCAGATCATAAATTGAATTTGGAGATTGACCAGACTGACCAGCTGCCATGATTCTTCCGTTTATATTTGCTAGCTGATTGCTGATCAAATTAATCGTATCAATGCTGTCATCCATTAAAGATTCAGTATTACCAAGTAGTTGTTCAAGCTGCGCGGCATAGTTGTTGAAGCCAGCTGCAAGTGACTTACCTTGTTCAATTGCAACTGCACGCGGCGCAATATCGCTTGGCAAGGCTGCAACTTCTCTTAAACTATCAAAAAAGCTCCCAATTTGTGCACCTAGATTGCCTTTGTCAGGCAAAAGCATATTCTCTAGTTCTTTTAACTGTTCTACAAAAACATCGAGTTTTTCAAAACTAGCTGTTGCTGAACGGGCTCGGTCTAAAAGATACTGATCGAAAGATCTATTGATGTCTGTTACCCGAACGCCCAGTCCGGTCTGAACAGGAAGACTGGTAACACCACCTTGGGAACCAGTCACTTCTTCTAGTTTAGCCTCTCGACGTTTATAGCCCTCAGTATTAATATTGGCAATATTTTGACCAGTCACCGCCAATGATTGACGGTAAGAATTTAAGGCAGATTTTCCAACATCAAACAGGCTGCTCATAAATTACTCCGTATGCCTAATGCCACCAAGTTGCCGAACAAGTGCATTCGCAATACCAAGATCAATTGAACCCGCAAGCTGTTGTGCGCGCGCCTGATCCAACAGAGAATTATAAGTTTCAGTGCCTTTATTTCCAAATATATCCTCAGCCAGCTTAGTCTTCCGCGACTGTGCCAAAAACTGATTTATAAATATTGCCTCGAACTGTTCAGCGACTTCGTGTAAATCACTTTTTGAATCAGGTAATTTAACGAGATTTGGAGTCATTAACGGACTGACTGTATTTTTTACTTCCATTATTATTAGCTCTCTTAGTTACTAAATCACAACCAGTTCTGCTCGAAGGGAACCTGCCTCGCGGAGTGCTTCAAGAATTGCTACTAGGTCTGCAGGACTGGTGCCTACTGCATTTATCGCCTCCACTATTTCTGAAAGTTCAACACCTGGGTCGAACATGAACGCACGAGCCTGCTCTTGCTTAACATCAATTTCGGTATCCGCTACCTGCTCGGCTGCACCGGGAGCAGCAACAACCGCGCCATCCACAGCTCCAATAGCATTCTGCTGCACAATTTGAGGATTTTCGTCAACACGCACAGTCAACGAGCCGTGGGTCACAGCCGCGGGTGTCACTCTTACATCTCCACCAATTACAACAGTACCAGTGCGAGCATTAACAACCACTTTTGCTGACTGTCGCTCAGGCTCAATCTCAATATTTTCTAGCATGGAAATGAAGGATACCTTCTGCGAGGGTTGAACAGGAGCGCGCACCTTCACTGATCTTGCATCCAATGGCACAGCCACACCATTTCCAAAAACATTATTGATTGCTTCAGCCACCTGATTAGTTATTGAAAAATCACCTTGATGAAGGTTAAGGATTAAATTGTCTGTCTCAAGAAAGCCGGTTTCAATAAGTCGTTCAACTGTTCCTCCCCCAGGAATGCGTCCAACAGTTGGAATATTTACGATAAGGGATGACCCATCAGCACCCTCGACACCAAGACCGCCAACAAGCAAATTTCCCTGCGCAACAGCATAAGCTTCTCCATCTGCGCCCAGAAGTGGGGTCATTAAAAGAGTGCCCCCTCGCAGTGATTTCGATTGCCCCACTGTTGAGACAGTAACATCCAATCGTTGACCAGGTTTGGCAAAGGCGGGTAGTTCTGCTGTAACAATCACAGCGGCAGAATTTTTGCCATTCAAATCTAAGGCTGAACTTGTAGTTACACCAAATTGGCCAATAAGTGATTGCATGGACTGGAGGGTCAATTGTGAACTGCCATCGCCAGTCCCTGGCAGCCCAACCACAAGTCCATAACCAACTAGTTGATTAGCCCGCACCCCAGCAATCGAGGTGAGATCCTTGAGCCTATCTGCATACGCTGTATTTACAGCCATAAGGAATATTGCAGTAACAAATATGGAAATTAATGATAAAATAATCCTCATCGTAATATTTTATTCCTCAATTTATGATTAAAAAGGTGAAACAGCACGCAAAGTTCGGCTGAGCCAACCAGGCTTAGATGAATCAGCAATGTTGCCCGCCCCTATGTAACTTATTTGCGCGTCTGCTAGACGATTTGATGGAACGGTATTTCCAGCCGAAATATCCTCTGGCCGCACAATGCCACTTACTCGGATATATTCCTTACCATCATTCAGGGTAAGTTCTTTCTGGCCAAGAATACCCATATGGCCATTTTCGAAAATGCGCACCACTGTAACGGATAGACGACCAGTTAGCGAATTTGACTGGGCCGCATTGCCACTCCCACTAAACGTTTGTGCAGTGCTTGCATTCAGGCTATTTTTTGCCTCACCATTAGCCAATCCACCAGTAAGTATATTTGGAAGGCCTACAGGCAAGCCCAAATCATATGAATCGGCCTTTGAGGATGCTGCAGACTGAGCTTTTGTTGCTGCAAACACCTCATTGAAATCAACAGTTAATATATCACCAACATTTCGAGCCCTTCGATCGGCCGAAAACAATCCTGACTGCCCTTGCTGATAAATTGCGCCTGTTTTATTAGAGTTGTCAGATACCAATTCTACAGTTGGGAAAACAGGCTCAAAATCTGCACTCGCTCTATCTTCAACATAAGTTGAACAAGCTGTTAGACTCAGTGATATGGCTATCGGAACAAATTTTGAAACTTTACGGTGAGTCATAAGATATAATCCGTCCCTGAAGACTAAACAATTTACAGATTTTGTGCGATAAAGCGCATCATTTCATCAACAGATGTTATTGATTTTGAGCTCACTTCGTAGGCACGCTGTGTTTCGATCATATCAACTAGCTGCTGAACTACATTTACATTTGAACCTTCAAGAGAGCCTTGCAGAAGTTTCCCAAATCCACCTTCAAAAGGGTTTGCCACGATCGGCGCACCACTTGCTGGTGTCTCAACAAGAAAACTTTGACCGATTGGCTCTAAGCCTTGACGATTTGAAAAGTCTGCCAGCGTGAGCTGGCCAACTTCTTCAGCTTCGACAGCACCAGCGACCTGAACTGAAACCAAACCATCTTGAGAGATGTTGATTTGCGTTACGCCCTCTGGTATTTGTGTCTCAGGTTGAACAATATAACCTGACTGGGTGGTCAACGTACCATCAGGTGACCGAGCAAAGGCACCATTGCGTGTATATCCAATGCGACCATCAGGAAGCAGTACCTGAAAAAATCCTGAGCCCTCAATAGCGATGTCGAGTGAGTTATCAGTGGAAATAACGCTGCCTTGGGTGTGATGCTTACTGGTATTTAAAAGACGTGTGCCTGCCCCAATTGAAAAGGCAGATGCTAAATTTGTATCATCAGAAGTCTGCTCACCTGAGGGCCTAATTATCTGATAAAGCAATGTTTCAAAGTTTGCTCGGTCGCTTTTAAAGCCAGTAGTGTTCACATTCGCCAGATTATTTGCAATCACCTGCATTTTTGTCTGCTGTGAATTCAGGCCAGTTTTAGCCACGTGCATTGCATAAGTTGACATTTGCAAAAACCTTTTCAGTGTTAAAGACAATAAGTTTGATGAGAGCTTGCAAGCTCTGTGCCATTTAACAACTGCCAAGGATTTGATAATATTTCAGAGAAAATAGAGAATAAGGAAATGCCTAATTGTTTGGCAGGCGCAACAAAGAAGCGGTTCCTTGATCTAACTCAGAGGCCAGCTTGATGAGTTTCAAATTCATCTCATAACTACGCTGGTAGCTCATTGAGGCCACGAGCTCGTCGATAACATTAACATTACTCTCTTCGGTGTAACCTTGTTTTACATTAACATTCTGGTCAGTGATAATTGGTTCACCGTTTGCCGGACGGATTTCGCCATCATCATCTTTTCGAAGTTGAATACCTTCAGCTGAAACCAACCCTATAGAACCAATCAGCTGTGTAACGCCAGGCTCGCCATTTATAGGCTCAATTAGAAGTTTACCATCTTCTCTAACGAAGAGTTCGCGAAATGGCGGAACTTGGATTGGCTGAAGGGTCTCGGACAAAATTAATGCCCCAATACCATTCACTAGATTTCCTTCCACAGAAACAGACATGTCTCCACGTCTTGTTAATGAATTTGGTTGTTCGCCTCGTTTCGATACAAAATAGCCTTTGCCATCAATAGCGAGGTCTGTGGGCTGATGTGTTGCACGCATACGACCTTGCTCTTCGTCAAACTCACCACTTCCAGTAGTAACAGCAAAAGCGCGTGTATCGAGTTGGTCCTCTGCTCGCAAATAAAGTGAGGCAAAGTTCTCATAGACATCACGGCGATAGCCGGTCACATTTATATTGGACAAATTCTGAGCGCTAATTGCTTGTTTTCGCAATGCGATATCAAGTGAATTCAACGACAAATGGATTAATCTATCCATGCTTATGTTTCCCTGTCATGGCCTTTAAACTTAAGCTAAGAATGAGTGCTTTTTATCCCCTAATTTGAATGATGGTCTGCGTTAAAGTTGTAGTGGTTTCAATCGCTTTTGCAGATGCTTGGAAGTTTCGTTGCGCAGTAATCAGATTTACCAGTTCTTCTGTAATATCCACATTAGAGCGCTCGAGGGAACCAGATAGAACAGTTCCGAAGCCTTCTGCTCCAGCCTCCCCAACCTGTGCGTCACCAGATACGGCTGTCGCTACGTATGTGGCGTTACCAATCTGTTTCAAACCATTTTGGTTGTTAAAGTTTGCCAAAACAATCTTACCTAGTGGATTATTCTGCCCATTTGTATAGTTCGCGCGAACCGTTCCAGACGCATCAATTTCCAAACCATCAAGACGACCTGATGTAAAACCGTCTTGTTCAATTGATAAGACCGAAAAGGGTTGAGCGAATTGAGTTGAAGCTCCAAAGTTGATATCCAACGATACAGAAACTCCCTCCGATGAACTCTCATAATGGACAACATTCTTCGGGCTAAGCAACTTACCAGTTTTATCAAAAGTTAACTCACCCTCATCTATGTAAAGAGGAAAATAATCTGATACAATTGGGTCTGGAGCCGTGGTAACCACTTCTCCCTGAGCATTTACAAAGAGTCTCGCACCATCCTCGTTCACCGCCTGAACAATATTTTTGATTTCAGGCACTGATCCTACACCTAAAGGCACTTCATCTAAACCAAGTCTTCCCGCACCTTTAACTTTAATTGTTGAGTCATTGCCAGAAGTTCCAGTAGTAAAAACAAAGTTGTTAGAGACACTCGAATATCTAACGGTAACTCCTCCCACCGTCTCGCCAGAAATTGGATCCATAATTTGATTAATTCTTTTTTCTAGTGCTTCTGCTAATGTGGAGCCAACATAAAAACCGGATGGAACCTCAACAACACCGTTTATCCCATTTACTGAAACATTAAAACGATTATCACCTTCTATACTCGACAAACGAAAAACTTCAGTTAAATCATCAATAGCATTACCACCAATAGCTTGGGCTGAAGAAGACGCCAACCCTCTTGGATCAGTAAAATTTGTATCTGTTTTGCTTCCACCAACGCCCATGAGATGATTGTCACCCGTATTCAAAGCAGACGAATCAGTTATACTTCCATCAGCAGTGCTCAGGGTATATCTCCCGACAGCTATATTTGACGCAGACTGGTCTGTGGTAACTCCAAGGGCCTTATTCGCGTCGATACGCTCTCCAGTTGTTCCACTCGCAAATGTAAATGAACGCGTGTCCGAGTTATAATTAACTTTTATACCGTAACGTTTGTCATTAAGTTGGATTTCTTCACCATCTGCAACAAACGGCTCTGTGGATAGTACTTCACCACCCCGAATGAGAACTTCAGTTGAATCTCCTTTGGAGGGTATACCTAAATTATTAGTATCTTCTGCTGCGTCAGAACCAAATACAGAAAATGAATTGAAATTAGAATTTGTTCCAGTACCCAATATGTTACGTTCTACCGTGAACTGAAAACGTTGATTGACGGAGTCGTATTTGATTTTAACAGGAGGATTTTTTTCGTCCACCCAGTCGGTCGTAGTAGTGACAGTCGAAGCGGAGTTAGCATCTTCAAGGCCCAAAACACGAAGTGAGTCCATAGCCGTCCCAGAAACAGTTTGCGAGAGACTGAATTGATCTGTGAATTCTGAAAATATACCAATATTCGAGTCTGAGGTTGACGCAACCTGAACGACGAGGTCATTCGCTGGACTAGCGCCACCCACCAAATTTCCAGGAATAGTCAACTGGTCACCTGACGCAAAACCTTGTCCTGAATTATTCCCTACAGTTGCAGTGGCTACCCCATTTACAATCGCTACATTTATATCCGCAGAAACTCCTGTCCCAGAATTTGCAGAAATCTGTGAGGCAAGTATGTTATATGTTCCATCAGCACCAGGGGTCCCTGTTACTGCGCCAAATGAATCAATTTTATCTAAATTACTGATATTGCTATTTGTATAAAAATGCTTGCCAGTAGAGCTTGTTTCACGCAAGACCACGCGTTTACTGTTAAAATTATCGGTTGCTCCATCATATACGTTTTCAGCACCCTCAAAAAATGCCTCTACAGTTGTTGATTCACCACTCATCACAAATAGGTCTGTCTCAGCAAGTGAAAAATCATCATCTGGAAAATCCAAACCAGTTGTATTTATTTCAATGAAATTATCGCTTGGCGTTGCCCCAGAATTTACATTGTTAATTGTAAATTCTCGTCCATTGATTACAGAAGAGTCATTCAATTCCGACGTTATACCAAAGTCACCTCCAACGCGAATTCTCTCATTGGATGTGAAATCACCCATAGCTGCAGAATTTGCGAAAAAAATGCGAAGTGTATTTTGGTTTGAATCATAAATGACTGATTTAGAACCTGATCCAGAGGTCGCTACCTGCTGCTGATCATCGTAAACACTAAGCGAAGGTCTATTTGCATACATTGAGTATACCAGGTATTTTTCATCCTTAGATAAGGTTGAACCTGTTATACCTGCTGAAGTTGTGGCAGTTGACGTAGTATGGTCGAATTTCACCACCTGTGTTTTTTCAAAAATTGCTGGCATGGTTGTCCCACGCGAACGTGCAAATAAATCTGTTGAGACACCCAACGCACTTGCATTTGCGAGGTTGTCGTTAGCATCAACAGCATAACGATTAAGCGATTCATTCATCCGAGCTTGCGTATGTGCTAAAAACTGTTCCCGAGTAAAATCCGGCGAAGCACCAGAGAGTGTGATGTTATCAACTTCAGAAACAAAGCTGCTGTTTAGAAGGTCAACTTGGATAGGTGTTGACAAACCTGTCGACGAACCATCCTGATTTAATTTAAATAGGTTGATGTTAAGTGTGTCATCAATATTCTGAACGATTTGAATTTTGCTATCATCACCATAAGCTTCATTGATAGCACGTTCGACCTCAGAAGCAAGTTGAGTTGCATTGTATTTTCCTGGGCGAATGTCAATATTGACCGGTTGGTCACCATTATCAACGTTGATTGTTAAAAAATTTGAACCCCAATATATCCGGCTATCACCGTCCCCACTTTCACGGGTAGATTTAAACTGCATTGGGTCGGTGACAATTTCAACCAATCGATCACCTTCTTCACCGAAGTCAAATTCCGCTTGCTCGCCCCTTAGTTTTGCTGGCTGGGAAGGTATCAATTCTTGCTGCTCGTCAAGCTTATATAGAGGGGAACCCTTCCCTTCCAAAAAGTAGTTGTCATCAGGAACTTCAGTGGTTTGGGCTCCAAACCGGTCAATAAATATTTGACTTCCATTATCATCTACCGCAGATACGAGGTCAGGATTTATAACCGTGTCGTTGATCACAAGTCTTGTGTCGTATTTATTGGTGGCGTCTGTAGCAGAAGCCTGCTGTGTTTTTATGAAATAAATCGTAGCGATAGTCGGGTTACCTAAGTCATCAAAAATTGTAATAGATGTTGAATTTGTAAACGTGTTAGGGTCCGACGAGTTGAATGCATAACCATTTGAAAATTGTGGGCGCTCGGTCACCACATCAGCTCCCGCTGGAACGTTGACGCCTAAAGAAATGTTACTAGTTGCCCGAGGATCACCAGATGTAACGGGTAATTGCAGCGGTATTGCACTTTGCAAATCTTTAGCTGTCACAGACCCATCATCGTTAACCGGATATGTAAGCAGAAACTGACCAGCTGAATCAACAACATATCTATCATTATTCACATTGAGAGAACCGTTTCTCGTATACACCGTCTGTGCTGATGTAAGAGACGGTTTCAAAGCAAAGAAACCCTGACCAGAAATAGCAAGATCGAGAGCGTTCAAGGATGAAGAAATATTACCCTGTGTGAATTGCTGTTTAATTCCCTTAAGAATTGTACCAGAACCAATAGAAGAAGAGGAGTTCTGCAGCGGTGATGTCGCGAAAATGTCACCAAATTCAGCGACACTTCGCTTAAATCCAGTTGTACCCACGTTTGCAATATTGTTTGAAGTTGATGAAATATCAGCCTGCGAACCATTCAATCCAGTAAGAGCAGTGTAAAACGACATTTTCTAGTTCTCCAAGAGACGTCTATCTTTATCTAATTTTGTTAACAGCAACTTATATGCCAGATGTTTAAATGAGCGCTCACGAACCTGAATTTTGACGGAAACGCACCACTTCATTTACATTAATATCGCCATAACCCTTTACATCCAACATGACACCATCATTACCTCCTGCCGATGCAGCCAAAACTTCACCAAATACAGAGGTTGGGATACCCTCTAGTCCCTCACCCTGATCTGCAAATGCTTCGATAACGATATATTCATTATTATTTAGGATATCTTGCGGAATATTTTTCCAAGAAAACCCGGCAAGACCTGATGCTTGAGAACCTAGTTCTTCGACATGCAATAATTCACCACTCTCAGATGTAAAGGCTACATTTGTTACACCAGAAGCAGCTGGTAGATCGATAACGCCATGCACTGAACCCTCTGCGTCAGGATAGGCTTTAGAACCAGGCACCAGCACGGAATTTCCTAATAAATTTGTCGCCGTCGCAATTCTGAATTCTGAAAGCTGATTCGAAATCCCCTTCAATGACTGCCCTATGTCCGTTATCCCAGTTACAGTTGAGAACTGCGCCATTTGGGCAATAAAATCCGCATTTTCCATGGGAGCAAAGGGGTCCTGATTCTGGAGCTGTGTTGTCATCAGCTTCAGAAAATCTTCTTGCCCAAGCGAGCCACCATCGGCCCGTTTCTTTTGTTCTTGGGGCTGTATTCCCAATTTGTTCAGGATGTTGTTTAGTGATTGATTGTTTTCAACCATACTCATGATTTTCTCCGCTTAAAGGGTTTACTTGCCCATTGATATTGTGCGCATCATCAAACTGCGCAGTGTTGTAACAACCTCGATGTTGTTTTGGTACTGGCGGGATGCCTCCAACATTTCCACCATCTCTTCATTTTCATCTACTGAAGCTCGGAATACAAAACCATTCTTGTCCGAATCTGGATGCTGAGGCATGTAAATCCTTTCTGGCTCGCGTAAAACGGGCTTTACATCAACTACATCTACTGTAGACACCCCTGTGCGCTTAAGCTGGTCAGCAAATTTCGTCTCAAATACAGGCTTTAGAGCCCTAAAAGCACTTTCTTTATCACCTGTAACTGCACCAGCGTTTGCAAGATTGCTTGCTACAGTATTGAGACGGATCATCTGCGAAGCCATCGAACGACCAGCTATATCAAAAATGTTTTTTACGTCAGGCATTTTGATAATTTTCCTACTCTCCGCGAATAGCGGACATTAACCCGCTGATCCGGTTATTCAAAAATTGCAGTGTAGTCTGATAGCGAATAACATTCTCTGAAAACTCCATTTGTTCCACAGCCATTTCTACTGTGTTGCCATCCAAAGACGGATTTATTGGGTCTCGAAAAAGCATCTGTTCTCGTAACGGGTGAGTGTTTGTTGGAAAATGAACATCATTAGTTACTCTCAAAGGCCCATGTTTTATGTGTCGTTGGATTTCGCGATCAAAATCTAAATCGCGTGCCTTGAAATGAGGTGTAGCCGCATTAGCGATGTTTGACGCAAGTACTTCATTACGACGCGAGCGCAAGTTGAGCGCTTGCGCATGAAATTCCAAATAATTCCCAATTTTGCTCATTAGATGGCTGATTGCTCATTCATAAAAAAAACAATATTCCTAAGGTATAAAACACCCAAGTTGGTGTAGAAATTGCAAATAGGATGCCAAGTTGTTCTGATGGAGAAAAAGAAATGAAATCAGCAGCCCTCACAAATGGATCAGGTCCGGGCTCATCCATATCCTTATCACCGGAGTCTATTCGTGTCCGCGATGCCATTATTGAAAAATTTATTGATAAATCATTAGATGATTTAAATAACTTTTTAGCATCCGCATTAGATGCAGAAAAAGATGAAAGTAAACGTATTGGCATACTGGCTGCACGTGTCTATATCCTTCGCACGCGGATCAGCAAGATTATGCAATTCAATCAGAATTCAATGATCCCTGCAATTGA
>MDSZ01266755.1_pt1 | contig 15136 bp, 17 predicted proteins | sample 811201 | NCBI WGS metagenome assembly MDSZ01 (sample SAMN05326647, study PRJNA326480) | marine metagenome | isolation source: seawater | place: Indian Ocean: North | collected 2010
AGCTGACCAGTACTAATAGCTCAATTGGCTTGATTTATGCACTGAAAAAAATTTTCAAATTCTTAAAATAAACTTTATAATCTAGATGTGTCAAAAATTATTTGTGAAATAGGTCATAACCACCTAGGAAATTCAAAATTTCTTTTTGAGTACTTAAAAAAATTAGATAATAAAATAGTTTCAGGAGTTTCAATACAGCTAAAAGAATCTCACCTTTATAATAAAGAGTATAAAAATTATCATTTAGAGCCAAAAACAATTAATAAATTTTTTCGTCAAGCAAAAAAAAAATTTAAATACGTCGGTTTGGCAACTACATGTAGCTCAAACTTAAAACTTTTAGACACAAAATCAATTAATTTTATAAAAATTCTAAGCTTAGATTTAAAAAACTTTAAATTAATCAAACAAGTAAAAAAAACGAATAAAAAAATATTTTTGTCAACTGGCTTTTCAATAACTAGACAAATTGAAAAAACTCTCTCTATCGTAGGAAAAAAAAATATTGAGCTCATACACACTTCATTTGCTAAAAATAAAGATAATTTAAGTTTAGAAAAAATTAATCAATTAAGAAAATTTGGACTGCCAGTAAGTTATGGTAGTCACAGCAAGAATATAAAAACTATAGCATACTCAGTCTTCTTTAAGCCTAAATTTATTTTTTTTTATATCAAAAGAAATATCAAAAGTCGCAATATTCCGTTTAGAGATGATAAACATTCAGTAAAATTAAAAGATATAAAAAAAATACATAATGATATAATTAAATTTAAAAAATATATAAAAATTAATGATTAATTTTGATTTTAAAGATAAAACAGTTTTAATTGTGGCTGGATCTTCAGGTATCGGGGGTGAATTATGTAATCAATTTTTAAATTTTGGTGCAAAAGTTTGTATTATAAGCAACTCATTTGCAAAACTCTCTAAAATGGCAAAAAAAAACAAAAGATATGAAAAAAATTTAATGATTATTCGATTTAATCTTGAAAAAAAAACAACAATGAAAAATATTAATAAAATATTAATAAAAGTGAGAAAAAAATTTAAAACGAATATAGATATTTTAATAAATAATTCAGGCGGCCCACCTTTAAAAAAAATAGTCAATTTGCGTGAGAGAGATATTTATAAATCTTTAAATATGAATTTAATTAACCAAATTTATTTTTCAATAAATGCAATAAAAGTTATGAATAAACAAAAATGGGGAAGAATAATAAACTTGACGTCATCTACTGCAAAAGAACCCGCAAAAAATATGGTTCTATCAAATATATTTAGAGCGGCTTTATCATCATTTTCAAAAACATTATCTATTGAAACGGCAAAAAAAGGAGTTACTGTAAATACCATTTTAACTGGAGGAGTTGCAACTAATCGATTATTAAATTTATTGAAAAAAAGAGCAAATAAAAAAAATATAAAAACTGAACTTAAAAAACTCAGTAGTAATAGACCTGTTGGTTATCTTGCAGACCCAAAAAATTTTATTCAGTTAATACTATTCTTGTCTACAGAACAAGCTTCATATGTTTCAGGTGCATCAATTTTTGTAGACGGTGGCACTAGCAAAAGTTTATTTTAATACAATTAAATAAATAATAAAATTTTCCTAGCCTCTTGAATATTTATAAAAGATGAAATAAAGATTATAGATCGTTTACTAATTAAGAGATCATGAATAAAAAAAATATTAAAAAGTTTGAAGAAAACGGTTATCATACTTTTAATTTTATCAATAAATCAAAATTAAATGAGGTGAAAAAAGATTTATATGTAATGGTTTTAGATAGCCTCAAATTTAATGCCCCCAAATTTTTAAAAAAAAATAAAAAAAAAATTAAAAACAAACTTTTTATACTTAACGAGGGATTAATTTATCTTGAGAAAAAAGATCATAAACATCTAACTAAAATTTATGATGTAATTGCTAAAACTACATCTTTTTTAAATCTTATGTGCGATAAAAAAATCATTGATACAATTAATATTTTACTTAAGAGAAAAAAAAACAGCAATTTATATATTAACTCAAACAGCATTAGAATGGATATGCCTCATGATAAAAAATTCTATTACGGCTGGCACCGAGATAACAATACGAATATTCCGGGCTCGGAATTTTTACAATTATGGATGCCTGTTATTTCAAATATAACAATTAAAGTGGGTGGATTAAGAGTGCTTGCAAAAAGTCATCTATCAAATCTAGAAACGTCAGAAACTAAAAATGAGCAAAAAGTACTAAAGAAAAATTTACCAATGAGAACGAATTATGACGCAATCGTTTTTGGGAAAGAAAAATTCAAGGAAAAACATATAACCTTGAAATTAGGTCAATGTGTAATTTTTAAAAATAGCTTGATGCACAAGGGTGGATTGAATAAATCGAATAAGGTGAGATATGCGGCCAACACTTTTTACCATAATACTTATTTATTAGATAATAAATTTATTAATAGAGATTTTAAAGATCGAAAAGTCAAAACTGAAAAAACAAGCTAGTTTATTTTACTAAATGCTCTGAGGTGAATATTTCGTCTGCATCCGCAGGTTTAAATATAGATTGACCTTGTTTGGTCATAAATTGCTTTATAAATTCTTTATCTTCTCCAGCCAGACACAAGTCACTATGGTTTCTAAAATATTTAATATTAAATCCTTTTTCTACAATATCTTTCAATTTGTCCTTTAAAACGTTTCCTATTTTTATATGGACATAAGGGCAAACAAGAACATCTCCTATAGGTGTTATATATAATCTATTTACGGTCGTACAACCTAGAATTTTTTCATGATTTTTATCAAACGGATTCCAGATATTCCTTACTAAATTTTTATATTCTTTTCTTAAATTCTTTAAGTGTGCTCTATCTTTATCATCGCAAACTATTTCAGACATTTTTTGCCACATACCTGCAGGTACAGCAACATTAAGAAGTGTCCTATACTTATTTTTCTTGGAGTAATCCAACAAAGCTTTAAAGTCATCGTTAAAAGCATTGTAATGACCTACTGTAACATTTAGGTATGGATCCATTCCCGCTTTCTGAACATGTTTAAGTGCATCTAAAGCTCGTCTCCATGACTCCTTTCTACCTCTCATCTCGTCATGAACTTTTTCGTCCATGCTGTCTAAGCTAACAGACACTCTGCTTACATTAGCAGCAGCTAATTTTTTAGCCATTTTTTCATCCAAGTGATATCCATTCGTTGTCAAATATAAATAAAATCTTTCAGGCTTTATTGCTTCTAATACTTCAAACAATTTATCTGGTCGTAACAACAACTCTCCACCTTGTAAGTCAAACTCAAAGTAACCCAATTCATCAGCTTGATCTGCTATATCAGAGATTACTTTTGCAGGTAAAAATTCTTTTACATGATCGCCCTTTGGAGAATTAGTAAAACAGTATTTGCATCTTAAATTACATGCATTATTAAAATTAAGATCTATCCCTCTAGTTTTTACACCTACTTTACCGTCATTCTTTTGAACATAATCGTAGAAATCTTTTAGTTTCTTAACTAATCTGGGTTTTTTTAAAAGAGGAGAACTTATTGGCATTACCTAACTTTAACTACTTTTTCAGGTAATACAAGATCAAATTCAGCTTTACATGCTAACTTTCCATTAACAAAACCTTCTCCTGAACAATTACCAATGCCTCTAGAAAACTTTTTTAAAACTGTTGAAATCATAAATTTGTCGCCTGGCACAACTTTTTTCAAAAATTTTAATTTATTTGCACTTACCAAATAGACAAATTTCCCTTTATTACCTGGTAAAGACAAAATTGATAATGCTGCCATTTGAACTAAAGATTCTACTTGAAGCATCCCTGGCATATTTGGATTGTTTTTCCAATGTACTTTAAAAAACCATTCATCCTCATTTAAAATTTTAAAACCTTTGACTGATTTTCCTGGTACAAGTTCATCCACATAATCTATCATAAGATACGGATCTCGATTTTGTTGATATTCAAGTATTTCATTTTTTGAAAGTTTCATATTAATCGCTTATATATCTTGTTAAAGAATATATCAAATCATGACCATCCCATTTAATATCCATATCTATTGCATTCCCTATAGGAACAATTCTATCAATTCCGGGTAAGAAAAAATTTAAAATTTCTTTTTTTAAAAATTTTTTCTCAAAACCAAAATAAGTTAAAGTTTGATGTTTTTTTGTTATTATCTTTTTTAAAATTTTCAAATTAGATGACTTAATTTCGATGAAAGCACCATATCCAACTTTATACTCAGGGATGTCATTTTCAGGTTTACTAAAATTAAACCTATAAATATTGGAAGTAGATAATTTATTAAAGCTTATCTTTTTGTTTTCGAGGAGCAAACTAACTTTATTTTCATATTTTTTCAAAATTTCTTTGTCTTCTAATTTATAATTTTTTTTAATTTTTTCATTTAAACTGTTCCAAAATTTCTCTACAAGTGAATTTTTATATAACCCTACCCAAACAATCAGACTAGGACTCGAACATGCGAATTGATTATAAAGATAAGTGTCGTTATAGAAATCATCTACAAATTTATCAAAATTTTTTTTACTCAGTGATTTTAATTTATCAACATTAATAACCGATAATGAGTTTCTGTCTGGAAAAGTTAAGTCTAAGCATTTTGGATTAGTTTCCAATTTCTTTAAATTATAAATAGTAGAGTCTCCTCCCCAGATCATTCTTACGTCTGCATTTTTTGACAAAATTTTAGTTTTAATCTCGTTATCTTTGTAACGTATAAATTTATTGTTATTTCGAAATTCTTTGTATTTTTTTTTTTTAAAAAGACTTTTAATTATTTTGATTAAAATCTCCGATTGTTCAAAATTTTTGTTTGAAACTTTTACTATATTACTATTCCCTGCTAAAAAAGAAAAACTAAAAGAGTAAGCAAAATTTAGCGGAACATTTGAGGGCGTTATATGAAATACCTCTCCTCTTCCCACTCGATTTTCCAAATGATAAGTAGATTTAATTCTCTTTATATTATTTTTTCTGCACCAAAATGCAAAAGTTACTAAATCTGGAAACTTTCTGTAATTTTTATTTTTTAAAATAGTTTCAGATATTTCTGAAATTAAATCACAGTTTTTACTTGAAAATGGAAAATTGTAAAATTTTTTATGCATATTTTAATTCTTAATAGGCGTCACTACACCCCTTAACATCAGTGTCTTGCACTCTACCAAGCACTTTAAAATACTTTCCCTTTCTCTTACATTTGCAATCATCTTCCCCAATAACAATACCTAAATCTTCTGTAAGCAAAGAATGACCCGGGTAACTTTCAGGCAATGATGATATGACTTGTAAAAAACCAATTTTATTAAACCCACAATTTTTTAAATCTCTGTTTCTTGCTATCACATCAGAAAAGTTAGATGTGTGAAATTTACCATATTCGCATTCAAAATAAATTGAACCTGTCTGTTCTGCCATACCATAATAATTTATAATATTATTAATATTGAAACTGTTTTTAATAATAGATTTGAAATCTTCATTGCTGATTTTTTCATCCTGCATTTTTTTCCAACCACCACCGTGGAACATGACTGCGTTTTTAAAACGAATTAAATTATTTTTTTTAAAAGTTTTAACAAATTTTTTCCAAATTACAAATGTGAAACCAAATATAATAATTTTTTCATTTTCATATCTATTGATAAAATCAATTAATTCTTTTTCTCTTAAATTTTCTCTATCATCTATTAAGTAGAAAGTATCTTTTGACAAAATTGAGAATGCTCTTATTGCAGCCTCTCTAGCATCAAAATATTTTTTATTTCCATCACTTTTTTTATCAATAATTATCATAGGGTATTTATTGTTTCCAATTAAGTCATAAATCAATTTTAAAAACACTCTAGATTGCTTGATCGAATTTTCTCTGTTTAAATGTATCTTAGATAAAGCATTTGCAGAGGTTCCTGAGGATGAAATTACACTTTCAATATTTTTTTTATTTCCTGATATAAGTTTAAACTTTTTAAATAAATTCACAGGGATAAACATTAATTCATTTAAATTTTTTGGAGTTTTATAATTATAACCTTTTAAAATTTTCTTATACTCAGAACAATTATTTTTATGAAAATTTTCCAAATTTTTTAAGTATTTAAAAAATATACCTTTATGTTTTTCCCATTTCCCTAAAGAGTATGGTGGTAATTTAAAAAGTTTATTAAAATCAAGATTGCTTTTCATAATTTTCTAATTTTTTAAAATCTACTTTTTTATTTTTATTCAGAGGAAAACTTTTTATAATAATAACTTTAAAATGATGATGGTTTATTTTCAGATTTTTCTTTATAAAAATTTCAGTTTTATTTACTAATTTTTTTTTTAAAATAAAAATCATCAATTTATTATTTTTAAAAATACATTTAGATGGAATATTTATTGAAGATAGTAAATCTTGAATTTCATCTAAATTTATTCTCAATCCGTGCAATTTTACAAATCTACTATTTTTCCCTAAAATAAAAAGAAAACCACCTCTATCAATTTTACCAATATCATCCATTAATATCTGTCCCTTATTTGTATCGCCTTTTTTTAAATCACTTAAGTTTTTAGAATAACCAAGACTAACATTTTTTCCTTGAAATAGAATTCTATTAGAGCTTTTTTTGTCTTTACTCAACTTAACTTTTGTTTGTAAAAGCGGCTTTCCAACACTTCCAATTTTATTTCTAAATTTCCAATCTAAAATCGAAATTCTAGCTGTCGCCTCAGTTGAACCATACATTGGGTAAAATTTTATTCTTTTTTTTTCACAACTTTTATTCATATACTTGTGCATCTCATTAGTAATGGCGCCCCCAGCTTGTGAGATATATTTTATTGAGTCTATGTTAAATTTTGTAAACTCAATTTTTTTTAAAATATCTAAAGAGATTGGAACACTAGTGAAAGAGGTTATCTTTTTATTTTTGATTAAATTCCAAAATTTTTTTTCTAAGAAACTATAATCACTTAAAATTATTGATGATCCTTTTCTTAAATGAGTATTAATCACTGATAAGCCCAATGTATAATCGGGTGGAAGAGTTGTAACAGTCACATGGTTTTTTTTTATATTTAAAAAATTTGATATTGCTAGACTATTATAATTTAAATTACTAATTGATAACCTTACAAATTTTGAACTTCCTGTTGTGCCCGAAGTAGAAATTAATAATTTATTTAAATTATTAATTTTGTAAGTAACTTCTTTTTTTCTTTCTAAAATAATATTTCTTAATATTTTTCTATTTTCTCGATAGTTTTTAAAAAAAAATTTATTTGAATCTTTTACACAAATAATGGAAGGTTTATAAATATCGATTAATTTATCTATTTGGTTTTGCTCTATTCTTTTATTTAATAATATAACTAAAAAATTATCATTTAGAAAATTTACATAACATATGAGAAATTCGATTGAATTATCAGAAATTAAAAAAACAAGTTTTTTTTTATTTTTATCTGCTAAAGTATTTATACCGTAATTATCCTTAAGGTCTTTAAAACTAAACTTCTTGTCTAAAGAAACGTCGTATAAATATGAATTTGACTCAAAGTTTACTTTAATTTTTTCATCCATGACTATATTGACAAAATTAGAATTATTATTTAACTGAAGTAATATATGAACTTCAATAAATTAAAACAAGCTTATATAATTGCTGAGATTGGTATTAATCATCAAGGCAAATTAAAAATTGCTAAAAATATGGTTGATAAAGCAAAAGATGCTGGAGTAAATGCAGTCAAATTTCAATGCTATAAAACAGAGTCAGTGGTTTCTGAAAAAACGCCCAAAATAAAATATCAAAAAAAAAATTCTAAAGATAAACAAAGCCATTTTCAAATGCTTAAAGAATGCGAATTATCAGAAAATGATTTTAAATTTTTAAAAATATATTGTAAAAAAAAGAAAATTGATTTTATTTCAAGCTCAGGAGATGTACAAAGTTTCAAATTTTTAAAAAAAATTGGAATGGATATTTTTAAGTTAGCTTCGGCAGATTTAACTGACCTTTTCTTAAACCAATATTTAGCCTCAATAAAAAAAAATATTATTATTTCTACTGGTATGGCGAACATAAAGGAAATTAAAGAAACTTTAAAATTTTACAAAAATATTTCTAAAAATAAAATATGTTTAATGCATTGTGTGTCTAACTACCCTTGTGACAACAAAAGTTTAAATTTAAAAGTTTTACCAGTTTTAAAAAAAATGGGATACACTATTGGTTTTTCAGATCATACAAATTCAAATGTCGCTGCGATAACCTCACTCTCACTGGGTGCAAAAATCTTTGAAAAACATTTTACTCTAGATAAAAATATGAAAGGCCCAGATCATAAAGCCTCAGTAGATTATTTAGAACTTAAAAAATACGTAAATGATCTTCGTGAAGCTGAAAAATCTCTAGGCAAACCAATAAAAGCATGTCAGTCGGAAGAAAAACAAATGAGATTAGTAGCTAGAAAAAGTATATTTACAAAAAAAAAAATATTAAAAAACACCAAGTTAAAACTTGAAGATGTTTGTTTTAAAAGACCTGGAAACGGTATTTCACCGATGCAATTAAATAATGTGTTAAATAGAGTAGTAAAATCAACAATTCCAGCTGAAACAAAAATTTCCTTCAAGTTTTTAAAAAAATAACACTTTACAGTTCAACAATTGAACGATATGTTCAAATTTTGAACTTATGAATAACGATTACTTTAACTTATTAAGAAAAATAGAAAATAATCCAGAGTCAAGTCAAAGAGAACTTGCTAACGAACTTGGTTTCAGTTTAGGAAAATTAAATTATTGTTTAAAGGCTTTGAAAGAAAAAGGTTTCATTAAAATTCAAAATTTTAAAAAAAACAGAAACAAGATGAATTATATTTATATAATTACACCTCAGGGATTCACAGAAAAAGCAAAATTGACAATAAATTTTATGAAAAGAAAAATGCAAGAATATGATGAGTTAAAGCTTGAACTTGAGAAAATGAAAAAGAAGTAATTATGTGGGTAGTGATAAAATATAAGCATAACGAAATTAATATAGTGAAAAAAAATTTAATTTCTCTTTTTGGAAAAGATTTAAAAATTTATTTACCTCAAATTTCTTATAAAAAAATTTTCAATCAAAAATTTAAATATATCGAAAAAAATATTCTCGGAGATTATTTATTTTGTTATTATCAAAATTTTTCAGCAATAAAGCATTTTAATCTTTTAAAAAATTTAAAAGGCGTTAAAGATATTCTTAATTTTAGTAAACTCGATCAAAATGATATTCAAAGTTTTGTAGATAATTGCAAAAAAAATTCAAACGAAAAAGGTTTTCTTACGCATAGCTTTTTTGAAAACTTTGAAAGAGCAAGTTATCAATTTATTAACGGTCCTTTTACGAAACATATTTTCGAAATTATAAAGACAAATAAGAAAAAATTTAGATTAATTGTTGGAAATCTTAAAGTAACTTTAAAAAAAGAGTCTAACTATTTTTATAAATTTGTATAAAAAAATTCCAAAGTATATAAAAAAAAGATTTTTCTTAGAATCTTAAGTGCGGAGCATACACAAAATTTAAAAATGACTTTAATTGATAAAAAAAAATGGGATAAGGTCATAACCCCTAATTCAGGAAACTCATTTAAAAATTTTAAAGAAGTTTTCAAATATAAAGAGCTTTTTTTTAGGTTTATTAAAAGAGATTTCTCTATATTTTACAAACAAACAATTCTTGGTCCTTTGTGGTATATAATACAACCTTTAGTTTATACAATATTGTTTACAATTATTTTTGGTAATTTTGCTAAAATACCCACCGACGGATTGCCACCCTTTATATTTTACTTGAGTGGGAATGTAATCTGGAGCTATTTTTCATTTTGTCTTGCTCAAATAAGCAATACTTTTAACTCGAATGCTGGTATTTTTTCAAAAATATATTTCCCAAGATTAATCATTCCTTTAACGGTTATAACAAATGGTTTATTTCAATTTTTAATCCAATTTACAATTTTCTTAGGTTTTTATTTTTACTTTTTGTTTAGTGGAAGTTCTATAGGTGGAAATATGTTAATTCTTATTTTACCACTTTTATTAATTTATGTAGCTTCTTTAGCTTTAGGTGTTGGCCTAATTATTTCATCTTTAGTAATAAAATATAAAGATCTTTCATTAGCTATGGGTCTTCTAATTCAAATTTGGCTTTTTATAAGCCCCGTAATTTATCCGTTAAGCCAAGTCCCTGAAAGTTTAAGAAATATTTATTGCCTAAATCCAATGGTATCAATTATAGAAATTTTTAGACATAGTTTTTTAGGTGAAAGTAGCATAAATCTTTTTCAAATAGGTTTAGGATTATCAATAACTCTAGTTCTTCTAATTTTAGGGCTTATTAGTTTCAACAAAACTGAGAGAAATTTTATTGATACAATTTAAAAAATGAAACTTTCTATATCTATTCGAAATTTGTCCAAAAAATATAGGTTAGGAGTTATTGGTTATGGTACTCTTTATAGAGATTTGCAATCTTGGTTTGCTAAACTAAAAGGGCATGAAGACCCTAATTCACTTATTGGTTTTAGCGGTAATAACTCAGTAATAAATGCTGTATCCAACCTAAATCTAGATGTAGAGAAAGGTGAAATTTTAGGTGTTATCGGCGCTAATGGAGCAGGAAAATCAACATTATTAAAACTATTGTCAAGAATTACATCCCCAACTGAAGGCGAAATAGGAATAAATGGAAGATTATTCAGTCTCTTAGAGGTGGGCACTGGATTTCATCCTGAACTTACTGGAAGAGAGAACATTTTTTTAAATGCTGCAATTTATGGATTGAGTAGAGAAGAAATTGAGAACAAAATTGAGGAAATAATACATTTCTCAGGTGTAAAAAAATTTATAGACACTCCTGTAAAAAGGTACTCTTCAGGAATGCATGTAAGATTAGGTTTTGCTGTAGCAGCAAATTTAGATCCTGATATTCTAGTTGTTGATGAAGTTCTTGCGGTAGGAGATGCATATTTTCAAAAAAAAGCTCTTCAGAGAATGAAAGAACTTAAAGAAGAGGAAAAAAAAAGAACAATAATATTTGTTAGTCATAACTTGCAAAGCGTTGAAAGTTTATGCACTAGAGCTATTTTGCTTTCAAAAGGTAAAATAGTTTATGACGGAAAACCAAGTGACACGATTAGAGAATATCTTTCATTTCAAAAAAACGATGTGAAAAGTTTTGTAAATTTCGATGAAATCGAAAATAGAAAAGATCTTAAACAGGATAAAAGATTACTAAAATCAATCTCACTTTTTGATGAAAAAAATAATCCTCAAACTGTTTTTAAGATAGGCGAAACAATAAAAATAGAAATTTGTTTATCAGATGAATTAATCGGAAAAAATCCTGGCATAACAATGGAAATTAAAAATAATCTTGACCAAACAGCAGCTGTTTTATCAACGCGTGCTATGGTTACCAAAGACTATAAAATAGAAACTAATAAGATAAATTGTATATTCAATAATAATAGGCTTAAACCTGACCAGTATAGAATTGATATAGGTATTAAATTCATAGAAGATTCTATAAAAACTGATAAAGTTTTGAATTCAATAAATTTTAGAATAAAAGTCACGGACGAACTTAAAAATGCAGGATTTTCAAAAGCAACGACTTATTTGCCAGAGGGAGAATGGAAATTTACTAAATGAATAAAATAAAAATTTTAGATGCAGGATCAGCAATAGACGATAGAGGCGAAGTAGTTTTTGCTAACAAGTTTGATATGAAAAAAATTAAAAGGTTTTATATAGTATCAAATCATAGGACTAACTTTATCAGAGCTTGGCACGGACATAAAAAAGAAAATAAATATGTTATGGTTATACAAGGAGCCGCAATGATTTGTGCGGTCAAAATTGATAACTGGAAAAAACCAAGTAAAGAAAATAAAGTAGAAAAAATAATTTTATCTGAAAAAAAACCAAAAATTATTTATATTCCAAAAGGTTTTGCCAATGGTTTTAAAACTTTAAAATCGAATACTAAAATTGTATTTTTTTCAACTTCAACAACAAGACAAAGCTTAAAAGACGATTTTAGATTTGAATACAATTACTGGAATCCCTGGAAAATTTCACAAAGATAAATTTCAATGAACAAAGTTTTAAAAATTAATCAAACAGGTTCAATAAAAAAAGCCATGAAAATATTAAATCAAAATTCAGACTTTGGTGCAATTTTGAATATTGTCTCAAAAAAAAATGAACTTTTAGGAGTATTAACTGAAGGTGATTTAAGAAGGTCAATTTTATCAGGCAACCCATTAACAACCAAAGTAAATTCAGTAATGAATAGAAATTATTTTTATATCTCAAGTGAAGATCTTAAGGAAAATAAGTTTAAATACTCAAAAATAAATTCTGATACCATTAAAAACGCAATATATCTTCCAGTTATCAATAATAAAAAAGTCTTAAAAAAAATTATTCATATAAATAGTGTAAAAAGGTTTTTTGGATTATCAAATAAAATAAAAAAAAAAAATTAATGAAACAGCTAGATCTTCAATTTTGATTATTGGGGGAGGCGGATATATTGGCTCAGTTCTTACATCTGAGTTATTACGTTTAAATTATAGGGTAAAAGTTTTGGATCAATTTTTTTATGAAAAAAATTCGTTAGTGGGACTTAAAAAAATGAAAAATTTAAAAATAATTAAAGATGATGTTTCAAAAATATCTGTGCAAGTAGAGGCCATAAAAGATGTTGATTGTGTAATTTTTTTAGCTGAATTAGTTGGTGATCCTTTATGTAAAGAGAGGCCAGAAGATGCCCTAAGAACTAATTACTTGTCACTCAGTTCTATGGCGAACCTATGCTCTTACATGAAAATTAAAAGATTTATTTACACATCTTCGTGTAGTGTTTACGGTAGTACCTCCGGAGCAGATTTGCTTGACGAAAAATCTCGCCTAAACCCAGTTTCTCATTACGCCAGAATGAAAGTCATGTCTGAACAATCTTTATTATCATCCTCATCTGATAACTTTAATCCTACAATACTCAGACTAGCGACTGTTTTTGGTAATTCACCAAGACAAAGATTTGACCTTGTAGTTAATACTTTTGTTAAAAATGCTTTTTTTAAAAAAAAATTATCTATTGATGGTAATGGTTTACAACTAAGGCCAAATATTCATGTGAAAGATGTAGCAAATGCAATAATAAAAACTATTAACTCGCCAATACATTTGGTGAAAGGACAAATATTTAATGTTTCCAACTCTAAAGAAAATCTATCTATCGCAGATTTAGCTAAAAAAGTTCAAAAAAACTTTAAAGGCTGCAGTATCGATTTTAATAATAAAAAGGTTGACCAAAGAAATTATAAAGTAAGCTCAAATAAAATTGAAAAAAAATTAAATTATAGAGCAAAAATTTCTGTTAATGATGGAATAAAAGAAATAAAAAAGTTTTTACAAAAAAATAATAAGAAAAATTTTAATTTAAAAAAATATAGCAACATAGAAAACTTTTTAAAATAAAATGAAAATAAGTCCCTACAGCAAACAAAGTATTGATAATCGTGATATAAAGAGCGTATTAAAAATTTTAAAAAGCGATTTCATAACTCAAGGCCCAGAAATACTTAAATTTGAAAAAAATTTTGCTAAGTATGTAAATTCAAAGTATGCAGTAGCTTGTAATAGCGGAACTGCGGCTTTACATATTGCTTGTCAGGCTTTAGGTATCAATAAAAAGAGTAACGTAATTGCTCCTACAATTACTTTCGTAGCATCTGCAAATTGTGCAGCTTTTACTGGAGCCAAAATTTATTTTTCAGACATTGAGACAAAAACTCATTGTATTAATGTAACTGATTTAGAAAATCAGCTGAAGAAAAAAAAAATCGATCTTGTTGTTGTTGTACACATGGCTGGACATCCAGCAGAAATGAAAAAAATTAATCAATTGAAAAAAAAATATAAATTTAAAATAATAGAGGATTCATGCCATGCATTAGGGGGAAAATATTTCAATCAAAAAGTTGGTTCATGTTTTTTCTCTGACATTTCAACTTTTAGCTTTCATCCAGTTAAACCAATTACTACTGCTGAAGGTGGAATGATCACTACTAATGACAAAAAAATTTTTCAAAAACTCTTGTTATTTAGAACACATGGAATAAGTAAAATTTCAAACAATTTTGAAAATAAAAACTTAGCTTTTGATAAAAAAAATCGTCCTAATCAATGGTATTATGAGATGACAGCTCTAGGACACAATTATAGAATTACTGACATTCAAGCTGCTTTAGGAAATAGTCAATTAAAGAGAATAGATAAATTTATAAATCACAGAAGAAAAATAGCTAAAATTTATAACCAAGAATTAAGAAATAATAAATTTTTACAATTACCGTTTGAGGGTAAAAATATTAAACATGCATACCACCTTTATACAATTTTAGTTGATTTCAAGAATTTAAAAAAAGAAAGAAATCAAGTTATGAGAGAATTGAGGGAAAAAAAAATAGGTTCTCAAGTATTATATATACCTGTTCACTTACAACCATTTTATAGAAAGAAAAATTTACAAAAAAACAAATCTTTCAAAAATGCTCTCAATTATTACAATAAATGTTTAAGTATTCCTATTTACTTTGGATTATCAGAAAAAAAAGCTAAGTTTATAGCTAAACAAATCAACAAAGTAATTTCATAAAAATGACAGAAAAAAAAATCGCGATTATAATTGCTCGGGGAGGAAGTAAAAGAATACCAAAAAAAAATATCAAAAGTTTTTTAGGAAAACCCATTATTGAAATTGTCATCAAAACTATAAAATCTACTAAGATTTTTGATGAAATAATCATTTCAACAGATGACAATAGTATAGCGAAAGTCGCTAAAAAAAACAAAATTAAGGTACCATTTATAAGACCAAAAAACTTAGCGAACGATTTTGCTGACACTTTATCTGTAATGAAGCACGCTGTTGCTACTCTCAAACGTAATAATTCAAGTAATAATATCTACTGTTGTATTTATCCAACCTCGGTTTTTATGACCAAGCAAGATTTAATATTATCATCTA